>Ga0105047_10002591_pt1 | contig 32203 bp, 26 predicted proteins | sample MAT04_FD_78384 | JGI IMG/M metagenome (GOLD analysis project Ga0105047, IMG submission 78384) | Freshwater microbial communities from Lake Fryxell liftoff mats and glacier meltwater in Antarctica - MAT-04 (megahit assembly) | ecosystem: Environmental > Aquatic > Freshwater > Ice > Liftoff... | reverse complement strand
TACGGTTTAAGATCAGAAGAAAATGCGCATAGCGTGACTGGAAGACGAATAGATTCTAAATATAATTTATATATTGTTGGAAGATGAATTTGAGCCAGATCGACCTTAACCTTTTGGGTGCCTTCGATGCGCTGATGGCCAAACGGCAGGTCGCCCCGTGCGGCGCACCGGCTTGGCGTCAGCCAACCAGCGATGAGCAACGCTCTGCGCCGCTTGCGCCTGATGTTTGGTGATCCGCTGTTTGTACGCGCATCGGGTGACATGCAGCCCACTCCCCGCGCCCTCGCAATTGCGCGGGAAACCTAGCCGATCCTTCAGCGTATCAAGGCAGTTTTGGGCGCGCAGATTGCCTTTGTGACGGAAGATACGCAGCGCAGCTTTACCATTGCCAGCACGGACTATGCCTCGCTCGTTCTGCTGCCGGTGCTGCTGCCCAAGCTCAGATCCGCCGCGCCGGGCGTGGACTTGCGGATCATCAGCTATGAAAAACCCGCGATTGCCTGGCTGCTGGACAGGGGAGACGCCGATATGGCGGTCGGTGTTTTTCCCAACCCGCCGCAGGCCTGCGTCAAGACCCCGCTGTTTGAGCAAAGCTTTGTGGGCATTGCGCGCGCAGACCACCCGTTGCCGGCGTCGGGCGCGATCTCTCTTGCAGAGTACGCATCGACCCCGCAGGCGATGGTATCGTTGAACGCCGGTAGCTCTGGTGTGATTGACGAGGTTTTGCATGGCCTTGGCCTCAGGCGGCGCAGCGGCAGACCGGGTGGGTCTGATCGGAGCAGGGTCAAGGGTCAGCCCTTCGCCCAGCCTTCGATCTTGCGGTAGAGAGTGGAGGGCGAGACGTCGAGTGCCCGCGCGGCCTTGGGGATCGAACTGCCATGGCGGGCGAGCGTTGCCTCGATAACCAGACGTTCGATCTCTGCCATCGTCCGGCCGACGAGACCATCTAGCGGATCCGTTTTCACCGGGCCCACCTGGGCCACCGGAGTACTTTGCTGACGGTCAGAGGGCAGCAGCAGGCTGTCGGGCAGCATCTCGGGTGTGACCACGCCACCGTCGTTCAAGACCACTACGTTGCGGATGACGTTCAGCACTTGTCGCACATTCCCCGGCCAGGGCAGGCGCAGGAAGAGATCGCACACCTCGGGCGACAGCGCATCAAACCGGCGCCCCTCGTCCTGGGCAAAGCGCTGCAGTGCGGCTTCGGCAATCTCGATCACATCCTCGCCCCGCTCGCGCAGGGCGGGCATATGGATCGGCACGACATAAAGGCGATAATACAGATCCTCGCGGAACTGGCCATTCCGCACGGCTTCCAGCGGATCGCGGTTGGTGGCGCAGACGATGCGGACGTTCACCTTGCGCGGACGGGTCGCCCCTACGGGCTGCACGGTGGAGGTCTGCAGAAAACGCAGAAGCTTGGTCTGCAAGGCAGGGGCCATCTCGCAGATCTCGTCGAGGAACAGGGTGCCCCCGTCTGCCGCCGCGGCGGCCCCGGGTTTGTCGGCAATGGCGCCGGTAAAACTGCCCTTGATATGACCAAAGACTTCGGATTCCAGCAGCTCTTCAGGGATGGCCCCGCAGTTCAGCGCGATGAAGGGGCCGGCAGCGCGGCTCGACTGCCCGTGCACGGCCAAGGCGCAAAGCTCTTTGCCAGTACCGCTTTCACCGGTGATGAACACCGTGGCCATCGACCGTGCGACAGAGGCGATCGTCGAATGGATGCGCCGCATCTGTTGAGAGGAGCCGATGAACGACTCCCGCCCTTTTCCAAGTTGTGCAGCGGGCATTCCCGCGGTCGCAGGCTCGGCAGACCGTTGTCGGGCGCCTGAAACCAGAAGGATCGCGTTTTCCACAGCACCGACTAGGCGGGTCTCATCAAAAGGCTTCACCAGAAACTCGTGCGCGCCGGCACGCATCGCCTCAACCGCCTTGTTGATCGATCCGTTGGAGGTGATCACGATCACCCGCGTCTGCGGACGAAGGTCAAGCATGTCACGCATGACCGATAGCCCGTCGCGGTCCGGCAGGATCAAATCCAGCAGCACAACCTTGCTGCCCTTTTCGCGGAACTGCACCAGCCCCTCGGCCGCATTGCCTGCCACCTGAACGGTGTGTCCCGCAACCCCGAGGATCGAGCTGTAGACCACCTGCAGCGACGGGGTGTCCTCGATCAGCAGGATGGGCGTTGTGGCGCGGCGTTTGAGGGGGCTGACCATCAGGCCCGCGTCCTTGGGCCAGTGCGGACCTGCTTGTCCGCGATGATCTGGATCAGCGCATCCAGAACCGTCAGAAGCCGCGCAAGACCGTCTTTGATCGCGACGGCGTCCTTCCCGTTTGCGGCAGTGTTCAGCCTCTCGGCGGTGCACTGCAGCCCCACCGCACCCACCGCGCCCGCGACCGAGATCAGAACATGCGTCTGCGCGCGGATCGCGGCGAAATCGAGGTCCGGCAGCGCGCCGAGCAACCGCTCCTCAATCGTTTTGAGGTCATCAAGCAACCGAACCAGCAATTCTGTGCCGGTGTCAGCGCCTGCAATCTGCAAAAGTCGATTCAGCGTCGTCTCGTCGGGCAGGACAAGAGAGTCTTTCGCCCCGCTTGCCCGCCCCTCGCGCCGACGGACCGCACCGATGACCGCCTCGCCCAAGGCATAGGGGCAAAGGACGGGCTTCACCAACACTGCATCCGCTCCCGCATCGCGGAACGCCTCGCGATCGGCACGGTGGGAATGGCCTGTCATCATGACCGTTGCCGGTCGAAGCAACAGTAGCGGGCTTTCGCGCAGTGCCCGCAGCACATCAAGCCCGCCAAACCCGGGCATTTCTACATCAAGCACCAATACGTCAAATGGCCGGAGCGAAAGAGCCTCCATCGCCGTGCGCCCATCTACACAAAGTTCCACCGTAGCGCCCAGTGCGCACAGCACGCGTTCCGTTACCAAACGGATCGACTCGGAGTCATCCGCCACCAGGATCCGTATCCCCGCCAGATCGGGCAGCGGTTCGGGCTGGAGCACGTCAGCGGGTGCGGGCCCAGACAAAGGCATGCGAAACGTGACTTCGGCTCCGCCTTCGGGCGGATTGCAAAGGCTGAGCTGCCCGCCGAGCTTGGCAGCCATTTTTCGCGCTATGATGAGCCCCAGACCCGAGCTTCGCCTCCCGTCCGAGGTTTCGGACCGCAACACCACGGTCCCCGGCGTAAGCCTGTCTTGTGGAAATCCGGGTCCCTTATCCGACACGACAAGGCATAGATTGTTCCCCTCGACCCCGATTGTGCACAGCACGCGGCCGGACTGGCTGTAGCGCCGCGCATTCCAGATCAGGTTCGCAACCATCCGTTCCAACGCCACGCGGTCCGTCAGGGAGTGGGCAGAAATTGCCGGGTCGATCCACATCTCGACAGCGCTGCCTGCGGTTCCGCCCTCATCCTGCCATCGCTCCAGCATCTCGGCGGCAAAGCGGGGAAGGTCGATTTGCGACCTGGCAAGGTGTTCAGATGGCGAAAGGTTGGACTGCAGCCCATCCTCCAAAAGCCGGTGCAGCATGGACACCGCCGCGCGCGACCGTTTCAGTGCTGGCCGGGCCGCCGGTGTCAGGGCATCTTCACCGATCAGATCAAGTCCCGCAGCCAGATCGGCCAAGGTTGCGCGCAGGTCGTGGTCCAGCTGAATAAAATCAGCCAGATCCGGCAGCATGATCGCTGCCTGCCGTGTCGCCCCGGCACTGTTCTTGCCCTCGGAAGACATGGCAGGTCATTCTCGCATGCAGGTTCACCACAGATCCGCAGGCTAGCCAACCATGCGGCAAAGTCCAGTAAGTTGTACCGAAGGCATCCCGACTGCATCATCCTTCCGAACTAGGGGCGGGGTCAGCCGTAATGCGCGACGGGTGTTCCCGCGATGGCTGTCATGTTCAGCAGGCCCCGGGCGGTGATGGCGGGCGTCACTACATGCGCCTTGTTCCCCATCCCCATAAGAATTGGCCCGACCTCCAGCCCGCCTGCCTTCATTTTCAGGATGTTGCGCACGCCCGAGGCCGCATCGGCATTGGCAAAGACCAGCACATTTGCCGCACCCTCGTAGCGTGACTGCGGCAAGAGCCGGTCGCGGATCGACTGATCGAGTGCCGCATCGAGGTTCATCTCGCCCTCATAAGCGAAATCCGGCTCGCGTGCGTCCAAAAGCTCCAGCGCCGCGCGCATCCGCTGGCCGTTCGGGTTGTCCATGTTGCCGAACTGGCTTTGCGTGCAGAGCGCGATCTTCGGCGCAAGGCCAAAGCGGCGGACGTGGCGGGCCGCGCCAATCACCGTGTTCACGATGTGCTGCGGGGTCGGTTCCGCGTGCACATGCGTGTCGGCGATGAAGAGGGGGCCGTCCTCCAATATCATCAGGCTGAGCGCCGCCACCGGATGCAGCCCCCCGCGCGCCAGGATTTGACGCACATAGCCCAGATGCCACAGATATTGGCCGAACGTGCCGCAGATCATGCTATCGGCCTCGTCACGGTGCACCATCACGGCGGCAATCGCGGTCGTGTTGGTGCGCATCACGGCACGGGCAATATCTGCCGTCACCCCGCGTCGCGCCATCAACTCGTGATAGGTGCCCCAGTAGTCGCGATAGCGCGGGTCATTCTCGGGGTTGACCAGATTAAAATCCCGCCCCGGGCGGATGGGCAGGCCTGCCCGCTCGCAGCGTGCCTCCACCACGTCCGGGCGGCCGATCAGGATCGGCACGTCGGTCGTCTCTTCCAGCATCGCGTTTGCGGCCCGCAGCACCCGCTCATCTTCGCCTTCGGCAAAGACGATGCGGCGGCATGACGTGCGCGCGGCCTCAAACACCGGGCGCATCAGCATCGCGGATTTGAAGACCGATCCGTCAAGGCTCCGCTTGTAGGCTTCGATGTCGGGCAACGGGCGCGTAGCCACGCCCGTCTCCATCGCGGCGCGGGCAACGGCGGTCGCCACGACGCCCATCAGCCTCGGGTCAAAGGGTTTTGGGATCAGATAGTCCGGGCCGAAGGTCAACGTCTCTCCACGGTAGGCGGCCGCGGCCTCCGCGCTGGTCGTGGCGCGTGCGAGGGCTGCGATACCCTCGATGCAGGCAAGCTCCATCTCGTCATTGATCGTGGTGGCGCTGACATCCAGAGCCCCCCGAAAGATGAAAGGAAAGCAAAGCACGTTATTGACCTGATTGGGGAAATCGCTGCGCCCTGTCGCAATGATCGCGCCGGGCGCCACGGCACGCACCGCTTCGGGCAGGATTTCGGGCATCGGGTTGGCAAGGGCGAAGATGATCGGGTCCTTTGCCATCTTAAGCACCATTTCAGGCGTCAGGACCCCCGGACCGGACAGCCCGAGAAAGAGGTCCGCCCGCGCAATCACGTCCGTCAGGGTGGCCGGCGTCGTCCCCTTGGCAAACGCCGCCTTCTGCGGTGTCATCTGCGCCTCGCGCCCATGATAAACGAGGCCCTCAAGGTCACAAAGCCACACGTTCTCGCGCCGGACCCCCAGCTTCACCAGCATCTCGAGGCAGGCAATCCCCGCCGCACCGCCGCCGGTCGAGACAACCTTGATGGTGTCCCAGGCCTTGCCCGCCACGATCAGCGCATTGGTTGCCGCCGCCCCCACCACGATGGCCGTCCCGTGCTGGTCGTCGTGAAAGACCGGAATCTTCATCCGCTCGCGGCACAGCCTCTCGACAATGAAACAGTCCGGCGCCTTGATATCTTCCAGGTTCACTGCACCAAAGGTCGGCTCCAGCGCACAGACGATGGCGGCGAGCTTTTCCGGGTCAGGCTCGTTCACCTCGATGTCGAAACAATCGATATTGGCGAACTTCTTGAACAGAACTGCCTTGCCCTCCATTACTGGCTTGGATGCCAGCGCCCCGATGTTGCCCAGCCCGAGTACCGCCGTCCCATTGGAAATCACCGCAACGAGGTTGCCTCTGGCGGTAAAGCGGCTGGCCGTCGGCGGGTCGGCCTTGATCGCAAGACATGCCTCGGCCACCCCGGGCGAATAGGCCAGTGATAGGTCCAGCCCGTTGGCAAGCGGCTTCGTGGCCCGGATCTCCAGCTTGCCGGGGCGCGGGAATTCGTGGTAATCCAGCGCCGCCTGACGGGCATTGTCGCTGCGTGCATCTGTCATCTCGTCCTCGCCCGTCTGTCGGAAGATGGTTTACCACTAAACCACTTTCTAGGTCGCCCAAAGGCCGCACGAGCCGCCGCGCCCCGGAGCTGCTTGCAAATCGCCGCCTGCCGCCGCACCATGCCGCGAAATCGGAGGGAAAGCCATGCCCGAAACCACCCCCATAACCGTCCCGGAAACCGAAGGCGAAACCGCCCTACAACCCGGCCCCGAAGCCAGCCCCGAAGCCAGCCCCGAAGCCAGCCCCGAAGCCAGCCCCGAAGCCAGCCCCGAAGCCAGACCCGAGAGCAGCGTCGAGGTGAAGGCCGAAGTCCGCTTTCCCACCACCAGCCTGCGGGAGGATTTGGCATTCTTCACCAAGACGCTGAAGATGCGGCTCGACATGATCTACCCCGCCGACAACCCTGAGGTGGCGGTCTTTTCCGGACATGGGCTGCGGGTCAGGCTGCAAGAGGGCGCGTCCGAGGCGCCCGGCACCCTGCGCCTTTTGACGAACGCGCCCGACGCCTTTGGTGCCCGCACCCTCACCTCCCCCGGCGGCACGCGGGTGGAGATTGACGCGCTGAACCCCCCCCTCCTCCTTCCAGCAACCGAGCACGCCTTTGTCGTCCGCCGCCTTGCCGATCAGGCTCCCTGGGTGATCGGGCGCGCCGGGATGCATTACCGCGACCTCGTGCCGTCCCGCCTGGGCGGCGCCATGATAGCGAGCCACATCCGCATCCCCGACGGCGGCCCGGTGCCCGACCTCGTGCATTTCCACAAAGTCGGTTTCCAACTGATCTTCTGCATCCGCGGCTGGGTCGATGTGGTCTACGAAGATCAGGGCGCCCCCATCCGCCTCACCGCCGGGGATTGCTTCATCCAGCCGCCCGAGATCCGCCACCGCGTCCTGCACGCCTCCGACGGGATCGAGGTGATCGAGATCGGCGTCCCCGCCGAACACGTGACCGAAATCGACCACCAGATGACCCTGCCCACCCCCCGCCATCGCCCCGACCGCGAATGGCAGGGCCAGCGCTTCGTCCACAATGTCGGTGCCACCGGCAGCTTTGCGCCCCACCGATTGCCCGGTTTCATTGCGCGCGACACGACGATTCATGCCGCGACCAAAGGGGTGGCGTCCGTCATGGTCGCGCGCCCCTCCGGCCCCCCGGCCCCGTGGGCCACCCACCAGGGCGATATCCTTTTCACTTTCGTGATGGCAGGCCAGATGACGCTCGAAGGCGAGGGCAAGGACCCTTTCCGCCTCTCCCCCGGCGACGCCTTTGTCATCCCCCCCGATCTTGCCACCCGCTACACCGACTGCACGGCGGACCTTGAACTCCTCGAAGTCTCGCTTCCCGGAACGGTCCCCACAAATCCTCGCTAAACTGCTTCATCTATTTATAAATATCCTGCGGGACGTGCGGGGGGTGTGACCCCCCCCGCGGCTTACCTGCCGCACAACCCTTGCAAGACCGCCGCGCCATGCCCAAAGTCTCCCCATAACCAGACCGGAGCCTGCCCATGTCGCTTCTTGATCAAGCCACTGCCGTTCGCCTGGCGGCCTACGCCCCCTACTCCCGCTTCAAGGTGGGGGCGGCCCTCCGCTCTGCCTCGGGCACCACCTATGTCGGCTGCAACGTCGAAAACGTGGCCTACCCCGAGGGCACCTGCGCCGAAGCGGGCGCGATCGCTGCGATGATTGCGGGCGGTGACACTGTGATAACCGAGGTCTGCGTCATTGCCGACAGCCCCGACCCCGTGCCCCCCTGCGGCGGGTGTCGGCAGAAGATCGCGGAGTTTGCCGCCCAGGACGTGGTCGTCACCCTTTGCACGACAGATGGCAAATCCCGCGCGATGACGGTGGCGGACCTGTTGCCCGGCGTCTTTACGTCCGCCCACATGGACCGCACCTGATGGACGCCCGCGCCATCATCGCGGCCATACGCGATGGCAGGCAGCCCTCGGCAGCCGAACTTGGTTGGTTCGCGCAAGGCCTCGCCTCGGGTGCTGTGACTGATGCGCAGGCGGGGGCTTTTGCGATGGCGGTCCTGCTCAAGGGGCTCGGTGACCAGGGCCGGGCTGCCCTCACCATGGCAATGCGCGATTCGGGCCGCGTTCTCGCCTGGGATTTGCCCGGCCCGGTGGTGGACAAACACTCCACCGGCGGGGTCGGGGATTGCATTTCGCTGCTCCTCGCCCCGGCGCTGGCCGCATGCGGCGCTTGTGTGCCGATGATCTCGGGGCGCGGGCTCGGCCACACCGGCGGCACGCTTGACAAGCTGGAGTCAATCCCCGGGCTGCGCACCTCGCTGCCCGAGGAGGTCCTGCGCAAGCAGGTGACCACGTTGCGTTGTGCCATCGTCTCGGCCAGCGCCGACCTCGCCCCCGCCGACCGCCGCCTTTATGCGATCCGCGATGTGACCGGCACGGTCGAAAGCATCGACCTGATCACCGCGTCGATCCTGTCCAAGAAACTCGCCGCCGGACTTGAGGCGCTGGTGCTGGATGTGAAATGCGGCTCCGGCGCTTTCATGAAGACGCTGGCCGATGCCGAGGCCCTCGCGCGCGCCCTCGTCATGGCGGCGCAGGGCGCGGGTTGCATGACGACCGCGCTGATCACCGACATGAGCCAACCCCTCGCCACCGCTGCAGGAAACGCGTTGGAAGTAATCGAGGTGATGGAGACGCTGACCGGCACTTCGGTCAACGCAGCGCTGTGGGATCTGACGGCGGCGCTTGGTGGCGAGGCGCTGGCTCTGGGCGGCCTTGCCTTCGACCCAAAGGATGGGGCTGCCCGCATCGTGCAGGCGCTGGAATCCGGTGCGGCGGCAGAGACCTTTGGCCGGATGATCGCAGCGCAAGGTGGGCCTGCCGATTTCGTCGAGCGCTGGCCCGACCGGCTGCCCTCTGCCCCCGTGGTGATGGAGGTGCCGGCACTCGCCGATGGCCATGTCTACAGCATCGACGGCGAGGCGATTGGTCAGGTCGTGGTTCACCTTGGCGGCGGGCGCCTGCGCGAGGGGGACCGCATCAACCCCTCGGTAGGCCTGTCCGACCTTGCGGGTCTCGGCGAGGAGACAGGCGCGGGCGTGCCGATCGCCATGGTGCACGCCGCAACCGAGGATGCCGCCCGCGCCGCCGTACGTGCCGTGCAGGATGCGTATCGCATCCGGGCGCGCGCGCCGGGCGAGCCGCCTCTCGTGATGAAAAGGATCGCCTGAATGGCCCGCGCCTTTCTGATTGTTATGGATTCCGTGGGGGCAGGTGGCGCACCCGATGCCGCGGCATTTGGCGACGAAGGGTCAAACACGCTGGCCCATATCGCCCGGGCCTGCGCCGATGGTCGGGCAGATCAGGGCCGCGCGGGACCCCTGCGCCTGCCCAATCTCGACCGGATGGGCCTGGGTGCTGCCGTTCGCCTTGCCTCGGATGCCGCGATGCCCGGGCTTGATGCCACGCCGCAGGGCCTGTGGGGGGCCGCGACAGAGGCGTCGCGTGGCAAGGACACACCCTCTGGCCATTGGGAACTGGCCGGGGTGCCGGTGCCGTGGGACTGGACCTATTTCCCCGATACCACCCCCGCCTTTCCCGCGACGCTGACAGCCGAGGTCTGCCGTCTGGCAGGCACTGAGGGGATCCTTGGAAACTGCCACGCCTCTGGCGTACCCATTATCGCGGCACATATCGGGGAACACCTCCGGACCGGCCGGCCCATCTGTTACACTTCAGCAGACAGCGTCTTTCAGATCGCCGCACACGAAGAGGCCTTCGGGCTCGCTAGGTTGCTCGCGCTCTGCGAGGCTCTTGCGCCCACGTTGCACGCAATGAAGGTGGGCCGGGTGATCGCCCGCCCGTTCACGGGCACGCCCGATGACTTCCACCGTACCGCGAACCGGCGCGACTATGCGATTGCCCCACCGGCGCCCACGCTGCTGGACTGGGCCGCAGAGGCAGGGCGGGCGACCCACGCGGTAGGCAAGATCGGCGACATCTTCTCGATGCGGGGTATCGGCAATCTTTACAAGGGCAAGAGCGATACAGATCTTTTCGAACATCTTATCCGGCTCGGCCGCGAAGCTGAGCCCGAATCCTTGACCTTTGCGAACTTTGTCGAGTTCGACAGCCTTTTTGGACACCCTCGCGACGTGGCCGGTTATGCCCGCGCGCTGGAATGGTTCGATGCGCGCGTCCCCGAATTTCTGACCAGCCTCGGACCGGGTGACCTTGCGATCTTTACTGCCGACCATGGCAATGATCCGACCTATCGCGGCACCGACCACACCCGGGAACGTGTGCCGGTCATTGGCCACGGAGCCGGGCTGAACGCCATCGGTCTGCGGGCCTTCACCGATGTTGCAGCCAGCATCGCCACTCACCTTTCCCTGCCCGCGGCAGGCCCTGGACGGAGCTTCCTGTGACCCTTGCCACCCTGCCCAAGATCGAGCTGCACCTGCACCTGGAGGGCGCCGCCCCCCCGGCGTTCATCCGGGGCCTGGCAAAGCAAAAACACATGGACTTGTCCGGGATCTTCACGCCCGAGGGCGCCTACCACTTCACCGATTTCTGGGATTTCCTCAAGGTCTACGAGGCTGCGACCGAAACGCTGAAGACGCCCGAGGATTACGCCCGTCTCACCACGGCGGTGCTGGAGCAATCGGCGGAGAGCGGCGTCATATACTCCGAAACCTTCCTGTCACCCGATTTCTGCGGCGGGCGCGACCTCGGTGCGTGGCGGGAATACCTGCACGCGATCCGCGAGGCTGCGGACAAGGCAGAGCGTGACATGGGCATTACCCTGCGCGGCATCATCACCTGCATCCGTCACTTCGGCCCGGACAAGGCGCGGCAGACCGCCCTTTGCGCGGCAGAAACGGCAGGCGACTGGATCGTAGGTTTCGGCATTGCGGGGGATGAGAAGATCGCCCGCCCGGCCGACTTCCGCTGGTCTTTTGATCTTGCCCGCGAGGCGGGGCTCCGGCTGACGGCGCATGCAGGCGAGTGGGGCGGCCCGGAAAGCGTGCGCGCGGCACTGAAAGAGCTGGAGGTGGAGCGGATCGGCCACGGCGTGCGCGTGATCGAAGATATGGCTTTGGTGGATGAAATCGCCGAGAAAGGCGTGGTGCTGGAGGTCTGTCCCGGATCAAACGTGGCGCTTGGCCTCTACCCTGGTTTCCGCGCCCACCCCATCGGCACGTTGTACGACCGCGGGGTAAAGGTCACCATCTCTACCGACGACCCACCGTTTTTTAATACCAGCATGGCGCGGGAATACGACATGCTCAACGCCGCGTTTGATTGGGACGAAGGCGTCTTCGCCCGGATTGCAACCACCTCGCTTGACGCGGCCTTTTGCGACGAGGATACCAGATCCCGGATCAGAAAGAAGCTGGAGGCCGCGCATGCTTGACCATCTTACCGTCGTCTCTCACCCTTTGGTGCTGCACAAGCTGACGCTGATGCGGGAAAAGGACACCTCCACCGCATCCTTTCGCAAACTTCTCCGCGAGATCAGCTTGCTGCTCGCCTACGAAATCACACGCGAACTGCCGATGACCACGAAGACCATCGAGACCCCGCTCGAGAGAATGGAGGCTCCGGCGATTGACGGCAAGAAACTGGCGCTGGTGTCGATCCTGCGGGCGGGAAACGGTCTTCTGGACGGCATTCTGGAACTGATCCCGGCCGCGAGGGTGGGGTTTGTCGGGCTCTACCGTGATCCGGCAACGCTGCAGCCCGTGCAATATTACTGCAAGCTGCCCGATCAGCTGGAGGATCGCATCTGCATCGTGGTGGACCCGATGCTGGCCACCGGCAACTCTTCGGCCGCGGCGGTCGCGCTTCTGAAGGCAGAGGGCGCGAAGAACATCCGCTTCCTGTGCCTTCTGGCCGCCCCCGAAGGCATCGCGCGGATGAAGGAAGCGCATCCCGACGTGCCCATCGTGACGGCTGCGGTGGACAGCCACCTTAACGATCACGGCTATATCGTCCCGGGCCTCGGCGATGCGGGTGACCGGATGTTCGGCACCAAGTAGCCGTCCAACCCCTTTACTCAGCAGCACAAACACTCCAAAGTCGGCGGCGATCACCTCGGGGGTAGTCATGCTTCGCTTCTTTTCCGTCGTCGCCGTAGCGACGGTGCTCTTTGCTTCATACGCATCGGCCGAGACTGCGCTGGACCTGTCCGGCCCGGCAGAGCTGCCGCCCGCCAGCTTTAAAGGCCAGCAGTACATCGACAGCCGCGGTTGCGCCTTTTTGCGGGCGGGCTATGGTGGTCAGGTGGCCTGGGTTCCACGGGTGACGCGCGACCGCAGGCAGATTTGCGGCAATGCACGTTCGGGTGGCAAGGTCGATGTGACGGAAGCCCCGGCCAAGGCGGCGCCCGTTGTGGTAGTGGCGGCGCCAAAGCCGACCTCCGTCCCCGCACCTGCGGCAAAACCTGCCCGCGCGGTCGGAGCGCCGCTGGACACGGTGGCGAGCCTTACGACCCCGCCAAAGATCCGCGAGGCCGCCCCGAAATCAACCGTAAAATCGGCCCGGGTGCCGCGCGCTTCCTACACGCCCGACCGGGTGGTCGCGGCCCCTGCGCCCCCAGCGGGCCGCCCGCAGATCGGGACTGCGGCTGTCGCTGCCCCCTTAGCCACGGGTCAAAGGTTGTTCTGCCCGGCAGCGACACCGGTGGCGCAGCGGTTTTCCGTTCAGGGCGGCGGCACCAAGCTGTTGTGCGTGAAGGGTAACGGGTCGATGACCGGAGCGAATTTCCCGCGCCTTGCCGATGGCACCAAGGTCACGGTGATCGAGGGGCCGGCCCAAAGCTCGTCGAAGTCTGCCACTTTGCCGCCGATGCCCAAAGGGTACGTATACGCCTGGAATGACGACCGGCTGAACATCCACCGCGGCAAGGGCACCGCAGCGGGCGACATCGCGCAGGACAGGATCTGGACCCGCACCGTACCCGCAGAGCTGCTCGAAGAAGGTAAGCTCAAGCGCCAGCCGATCATCATTCTTGTGCGTCCATCAAGCAAGGGCGCGGCGCGTCCCGACAGCAAGTCTGTGGTGCAGGCGTCAGGGGGATTTGTGCAGGTGGGCACCTTTGGCGAGCCTGCGAATGCCGACAAGGCTGCAAGCCGACTGGAGTCACTGGGACTGCCGGTCGCACGTTCGAAAGTCAAGCACGACGGGCGCGTGATGCAGATCGTCTATGCAGGGCCTTTTGGCAGCAAGGACGAGGCGAAAGCCGCGCTGCGGTCGGCGCGCGGGGCGGGATTTGGCGACGCGATCTTGCGGTAGGTGGCCTGCATTTCGGGGTAACTTCGGTCCTTCGGATTTTGAAGCGTTGGCGCCGCCAGGGACCAGTCTGCTTCAGCAGATGCAGGGGCTTGGCGCGGCTTGTCCAAGGCTTCAGGGCGAGCAGATTTGTTGGAGCGCAACCCAGTCGCCGTCCGGGATCAGCGGTGAGGGGGAAAGGCCTTTGAACGGGTCACCCTCGGTCAGGATACGGGCCTCGGGGCCGGTTCTGTCTATCGTCAGGGCATAGGGCGTGGCGGGAACCCCGGCTGCCTCGAAGGCGGCGAGGGTGGTCGAGGCGGGCAGAGGGGCGGGCGCAGCCTGCAAAAGCACCTCGCCGTAACCAAGCAGCGCTGTCTGCGGCAAATCGCCGGTCGTGAGCAGCCGGAAGGTGGCGATCAGTCCCGCGTGCCGCAAAAGCGGCAGGATCGGATCCTCGACCAGCGCACGCTGGCCTGCCACAAGGGCTGCACCGGCCGCGACCTCGGGACCTTCGGCCTTCTCGATGAGATCGCCCGAGAGCAGGATCACCCCGCCGGGTAGCGGGCGTACCCCGGTCAAACCCTGTCGCAGCACGTATAGAATGGGCGTGTCGGCCGGGCCGAAGACGCGTTCGGAAAGGCCTGCAAGCGCGCGCAACCCATCTTGCCGGGCGCAGGGCGCACCGGTCAGGCGCACCACGTTATCGAGTGCGCGCTGGCCAAGTTCGGCGCGCTTGGCTGCGGGGATCACTGAAGCGGTGTGTGAAATCAACGCCCCCGGCACCCAGAACACCCCAAGCCCCAGCACCAGCGCCGTGAGGCTGCCAAGGATCACCCCGCGCAACCGGCCGGGGCGCGGCACGGTGGCTGCAACGGCGTTGTGCACGAACTCCAATGCCGCGATCATGCCTGCGTCGTCAATTTCCAGCGTTTCCAGCGCGTCGGGGCCGGGGGAGTAGATGGCGGGCAGCGCGCCGGGGTTCAGCCGCGCCACGGCGGGCAGCGACCAGTGACTTAGCGCCACCTCGCTTTTCGGGTCCGACAGCACCAATGTCGCCTCACCAAAGCGCACCAGCACCTCGCGGCGCTGATCCTGCGGATCATCGCGCCACAGACCGGTACTTTCCAGCCGCTGATACTGCTTCAACGCCGTCATGGGCGGGGGACCTGCCTCGTTTCGCGCAAGCTTACGAGCAAGTGGACCCGGCCACAATCACCCCGTCAAATTCGGCTGTGTCCCGGTTTGAAGACCAAGGGATCGCTTCCGGGCCAAAATGCCGCTTCAGTGCTGGACCGGGGAAGTCGGATTGGGCCGCAGAACCGTCATGTGCCGGACATGAATTGGCGCGGGGTTTTGCCAGTGACTGTTCGAAAGGCATGGATGAATGAACTTGGCGTCCCGAAGCCGACATCATAAGCCACGCCCGTCACCGAACGGCTTTTGCCCAATCGCTCGATTGCAGTCATGATCCGCGTGTGCCGTCTGAGTTCGCGAAACGTCATCCCTGTTTCATCGCGGATCCGACGGATCAGACTCCGTTCGGAAAAGCCCAGCTTCTTCGCCCAATCCCCGATTGTCTCGCCTGACGCCGGATCGGCACGAAGCGCCTCGACAAGTCGGGTCAATCGAGGCTCAAACGGGATCGGGAGGCAAAATGGCCGGATGCTTCCTGCCGCGATTTCATGCAGCAAAAGCGCACCAAGAATGGGGTGCAAGACGTCTTCGGTGCTTTCCGAAAGTCGCACCAGCACCTCTCGCGCCAATGCCGAAACTGAAATGAGTTGCAGGCCCGAAGGCGTGGAAAGACAAGCAGGGCTCACATAGGCCGTCCGCATTTGAACCTCGCCCCCACACCAGATTGCATGCTCGACGTCCGGAGGGATCCATAATGCCCGCCCGATCGGCAGGACCCAAAGCATACCCTGTACCGAGACACGCATTGAACCCGAGATCGCGTGAATAAGCTGGCCAGCGGGATGTGCATGAAATGCGATCGCGGTACCGGGTGGGTAAGTCCACGCGGCCCCGGTCAGGCCCGGTCGATCAAGAATTGGCATCTTGGGTGTATGATCTGTCATTCTATCGACAGACAGTAGCGTCGGGATCGGCGAAACAGAAGATCATTTCCGTCCGGAGCCTGCACATGTCCCGCAACGAACACCTTCACTTCATCAACGTCGCACATTTTCTGGATCACTTCTTCTTGCTGATCTTCCCAACCGCAGCGCTTGCCATCGCGCCGGTCTGGGGCAAGAGCTATTCCGAAACCCTTCTTCTTGGCTCGCCTATCTACCTGATGTTCGCACTCGGAACGCTGCCCGCCGGATGGTTGGGTGACAGGATCGACCGGATGACGCTGATTGCCGTCTTCTTCCTGGGGTGTGGCGCATCGAGCCTCTGCGTCGCGATGGCCGACAGCCCGTTTGCGATGACGATAGGTTTGGGCGCGTTGGGTCTTTTCGCAGCCATCTATCATCCGGTCGGGCTCGCTCATGTCACCGAGATCGGCCAGCGAACGGGACGAGCGCTCGCCATCAATGGGATCTTCGGGAACATGGGGTTGGCCGGGGCCGCTCTCGTCACCGGGTTGCTAGCGCAATTCCTCGGATGGCGATGGGCCTTTCTGGTCCCCGGATGCATGTCGGTTCTGATCGGTCTGCTTCTCGTTTGGCGAAATGGCATCCGCACGCAGCGAAGGCGGCCCGCTGAAGGTCTCGGCAACCGAGCCCCTGGGCCGGGGGTTGGCAGGGCACAAATCGTTGTGTTTGCGGTCGTCTGCGTTTCGGCTCTTTTTGGGGGCCTTATCTTCAACAGCGTCACCCTGTCGTTGCCGATGTTTCTCGAGCAACGGTTGGCCTATGCAAACGGCAATCCTGCTTGGACAGGGGCTTCGGCAGGGCTGGTCTTTGCAGTGGCCGCCTTCGCTCAACTGCCGGTCGGAGAGATTCTGGACCGGATCGGTGCGCGTCCTGTCCTGACAGTCCTGGTTGCAATGCAAGCCATACTGCTCGCATTGCTGGCGCTGGCCTCGGGGTGGTTCGCGCTCGTCCTGTCCATTGCACTTGTGACGTTCATCTTTGCAGAAATTCCGGTGACGACATGGCTGCTCGGACAATATCTTGATCAGGCCTATCGGTCGCGGGCGATCTCGGTCGAATACGCCCTGTCGCTTGGCGTGGGATCGGCCGCACTGCCCTTGATCGCAGTGCTGCAAGACCGAGGTTTCGGGTTTGTCTGGCAGAACTCCGCCCTTGCTATGGCGGCGCTGATTGTCCTGGTGGCCGCACAGTTTCTTCCAAAACGATCAACGAGAAAGGTGAAACCTTACGCGAAGGAGGCTGACGGATTGTGAAAGCAAGCGAGGAAGATTACCCGCTATGCGAGGCCGTCCGGCACACCAGATGGGTGCTTCCCCGGTCTGAGGGACGACATTGGCCGAACGTCTGCCTGGTCCCGCATGGCGACTGTGCGCCCTGTCCGTGCCAGTCAAATTCGGGATGAGAGCCTTACCAGGCCTCCTGCTTGGCGCGGGCACGCAGTTCGAACTTCTGGATCTTGCCGGTGGACGTTTTAGGCAGTTCCGCGAAGATCACTTTCTTGGGGGTCTTGAAGCCTGCCAGGCGGCTGCGGCAATGGGCGATCAGTTCGGCCTCGGTGGCGTTGGCACCGGGCTTCAGCTCGACAAAGGCGCAGGGCACCTCGCCCCAGGTCTCATCCGGCCGCGCCACCACGGCGCAAAGGCTGACTGCCGGGTGGTGCATCAGCGCGCCCTCCACCTCCACCGAAGAGACATTCTCGCCGCCCGAGATGATGATGTCTTTGGCGCGGTCGGTGATCTTCAGATACCCGTCGGGATACTGGATCGCGAGGTCGCCGGAATGGAACCAGCCGTCCTTGAACGACTCGGCGGTGGCGGTCGGGTTTTTATAATAGCCCTTCATCACCAAATTGCCACGCATCGAAATCTCGCCCTGGTGGGTGCCATCGCGCGGCAGGCGGGCGCCGTTGGAATCCTGCAGGTCTGTCGCCTCCAACATGGCCATCGACACGCCTTGGCGGGATTTCAGCTCGGCCCGCAGGTCTTGGTCGGCGCCGTCCCAGGCGGGTTGCCACAGGCATTCGGTCGAAGGCCCGTAGGTTTCAGTCAGCCCGTAGACCTGCGTCACGTTGAAGCCGAGAGGCTCAAACGCCTTAAGGGTTGCTGCTGGGGGCGGCGCGCCGGCGGTAAAGACCTCGATGGTATGCGGGACGGTGCGGCGATCAGACTCGGCTGCATTCACCATCATGTTCAGCACGATGGGCGCCCCGCCGAAGTGGGTGACGCCTTCATCAGCGATCGCGGAATAGATCGCGCGGGCGGTGATGTCGCGGCAGCACACGAGAGTGCCGCCCATCATCGGCAGCATCCACGTGTGGCACCAGCCGTTGCAATGGAACAAGGGCACGATGGTCAGATAGACCGGGAACAGCTGCATCCGCCAGGCAATGACCCCCGCCGTAGTCGAAAGGTACGCGCCGCGGTGGTGATAGACCACGCCCTTTGGCCGCCCGGTGGTGCCGGAGGTGTAGTTGATGGCGATGCTTTCCCATTCATCTTCTGGCATCACCCATGGCGCTGTGGGGTCACCCGTCGCCAGCAACTCCTCATAGGTGCGGTGGTGGCCTGATGGGGTGAAGGCATGATCCACAACCTCGATCAGCAATGGCGGGCGGCCCATCATCCGGCTCATCGCCTGTTCAGCCAAAGTCAGAAAGGCCGAGTCGCAGAGCACCACCTTCGCCTCGGCATGGTCAAAGATGTAAGCGACGGTGTCGATGTCGAGACGGATGTTGATCGCGTTGAGGATGGCGCCCGCGGCGGGCACGCCGAAATGCGCCTCTGCATGGGCCGGGATATTTGGCAAGATCGTGGCCACCACGTCGCCCGGGACAACCCCAAGGCCGTGAAGCGCCGAGGCGAGACGCGTGACGCGGGCCGCGTACTCGGCATATGTCATCCGCGTGGATTTCCACACCAGCGCGGTTCGGTCGGCAAAGATATCAGCCGCGCGCTGCAGGTGCGACAGGGGCGTGAGGGGCACATAATTCGCCGCGCATTTGCCAAGCCCGCTTTCATCCGCCATCCAGCCCATGTCTGCATCCCCTTGCCGATTGCCGCTTTCAAGCGCGCGTGCCTCACGTTAGCAGCGTCATTTGTGGTGAAAAGACGGAATGTACGCAAGTTATGACCAGCCCTGACCGAACGCTCGCGGCAGCCGGGCTCACCCTCGTCTATGCGATGATCATCGGCTTTACCGACAATTACGTGCAGGTGATCGCGGCCGAAGCGGGGCTTTGGCAGTTTCACTTGACCCGCACCTGCATGGCGATGGCGCTTCTTGCGTCGGTGGCCATTCCGCTGCGGCTGCGGCTGCGTCCGGTGCGCTGGCAGGGAGTTGCCGGGCGAAGTGCGATCCATGGGCTGGCAATGGTGATTTACTTCGGGGCGCTGGCGTTTCTGCCGGTGGCGCTGGCGGCGGCCGGGCTGTTCACGGCGCCGATTTTCGTGCTCCTGATCTCTCGGTTCGCATATGGCCGGGCCATCGGCTTCTGGCAGGTGGTGGCGGTTCTCATTGGCTTTGCCGGCGTGGTCCTGGTGCTGGGACCCGAGGTCCTGGACGGTGCATCACTTGCAGCCGTGCTGCCGGTGCTGGCTGGGGCGATGTATGCGATGGGTAATATTGCGACGCGCGAATGGTGCGGACAGGAAAGCGCCGAAACCTTGCTGGCAGGGTTCTTTATGGCGCTCGGCGTGATTGGCGCGGTGGGGATCGTGGTGCTGGCGCTGGCGCCCTTGCAGGTAACGCAAGGGGCTGCGGGATTCCTGCAGCGCGGATGGGTCTGGCCGTCGGGCACGTTTCTGTTCTGGACCTTCGTGCAGGCGGCAGGTTCGCTTCTGGGCGTGGGGATGATGATCCGTGCCTATCAGATTACCACGGCGGCGCGGGCTTCGGTGCTGGAATACACGATCCTGCCCGCATCGGCATTCTGGAGCTTTATGTTATGGGGGCAGACGCTGGGCTGGGTCGCCTGGGCCGGCATGGCGCTGATTGCCGGGGCGGGGACCATGATCGCGCTGTCGCGCCGCGATCCGTCGTGATCAGTCGCCCACAGCCTCGCGCCAATGACGGCGACACAGGCTGACGTATGTTTCATTGCCACCGATGACCACCTGCTCGCCATCCTTCATCGCACGACCGTTCGGGCCGCGGCGGATGACCATGGTGGCCTTCTTGCCACAATGGCAGATCGTGCGCACTTCGCGCATCTCGTCAGCCCAGGCGAGGAGGGCAGCAGATCCGGGAAACAGGTTGCCCTGAAAATCGACCCGGAGCCCGTAGCACATCACCGGCACGCTCAGATCATCGACCGCACGCGCCAGTTGCCAGACCTGCTCGCGCGTCAGGAACTGCGCCTCGTCGATGAAAACGCAGGCAACCGGCCCCTCGGCCAACCGTGCGCGAAGTTTCTCGAACAGGTTTTCGGCAGGGCCAAAGGTCGCCGCATCCTCGCCTATGCCGATCCGGCTGGCGATGCGACCGGGACCAGCGCGATTGTCGAGATTGGCGGTCACGAGGTAGGTCTGCATCCCCCCCTCGCGGTAGTTATGCGAGGCCTGGAGCAGCGAGGTCGACTTGCCCGCATTCATAGTGGAATAGTGAAAGTAGAGCTTGGCCATGTGTCCCCCGACTGCCAAAGGTCGCCTAGCGACCCATCTGACCTTTGGCAAGCGGTGAGCGGGGTGGAGCCACCAGGGTTTTTGGGAAAACTGCAGCACAGACTTGCGGATCACAGACTGGCGGAACATGGGGCAGGGAAGCACAGCGGCCCGTCAGGACAAGGTATGCGGGAACAAATCCGCGAACTGGTACACGCTGACGGGTCCGCCGTGCTGCGCGCGATTGCTCGCCCGCCCTTCGCGAAAGAAGGAAAGACACGACAGACCCCCACCCGAACCGATGCTGGGGACATCGGACACTCATTACAGTTCCGGACCTCCGGAACCTCTTTATCCATGACAATTCCTTGCGCCGGGATTAATGGGAAAAAGACAAGGGATTTCCCAAAGCTTGCCGGGCGAGTGGGGCCAAGCCTTTGAGGCTAGTGGGGCCAGGCCTATGAGGCGGATAGGGAGAGGGAGAGCGCGTGTCGATCGCGAGTTATCTGAAGAAACATACCGAAGCCCTGGTCAAGGACGTGGGAATCGAGGCGGCCTGTTAACTGAGCGGCAAGTCCAAGGCCACCCTTGGGCGCTATTACTCGGACGAGGACGAGCATGATGACCGTTTCATGCCCATCGACGTGGTGGCAGAGCTGAAGGCTGCCGCGCAGTTTTCCGCATGTAACCTCGGCGCTGGCCGATCTGCGGGGGATCACTCCGAACTATGATGCCGAGCGGCGCAATGCGGCCTCGGCAGGGATCAACCACGATGTGGTGATGCTGGCGCAGCGGTTTGCGCAACTGATGTCCGAATACAATCACGCCATCGGCGACGGCAAGATTTCGATCAACGAGGCCAAGCGGCTGTTGCGCGAGACACTCGCGATCCAGCAGGTGCTTTTGGAAATGAAGCTGAACCTGGAAGAGGAAGCCGGCTGAACCGCTGACTTCCCCCCCCTTGTCACTCAGCCCGGCTTGCGCTGTGCGCCACGCGGCTTGCCGCCTTCGGCACGACGCGGCGAAAACGAGCCGCCCTGCGGTTTCGGCTTGGCCGCTGCTGCACCTTGCGGGCGGGCAGGTTTTGCACCTGAGTGTTTCTGGCCCGCCTTTTGCCCTTGTGGTCGGCCTGCGGGGCGCTGGCCCCGGCCTTGAACGGGTTTCGGATGGGCTGCGACCACCTCGGCGGCCCAAGGCGCGCCGCCGATGACCGGGATTGGCTTTTTCAGCATCTTTTCAATGTCCTGCAGCTCTCCCATCTCGGCGGGGGAGCAGAAGGCTACGGCCGTGCCCTCGGCCCCCGCACGGGCCGTGCGGCCGATGCGGTGGACGTAGTTTTCCGGCACGTTCGGCAGATCGAAGTTGTAGACATGCCGCACGCCGGGAATGTCGATCCCGCGCGCCGCCACGTCCGTGGCCACCAGCACTTCAAGCGTGCCCGCGCGAAACTCGGTCAGCGTGCGGTCGCGCTGGCTCTGGCTTTTGTTGCCGTGAATGGAGCCGGTGTTGAAGCCCCAGGTGGCCAGAAGCTTCATCAACTTTTCCGAGCCGTGCTTGGTGCGACCAAAGACCAGAGCCTGCTCGCCGGGGTGCTTTTTCAGATATTCCTCCAGAAGGCGTGCCTTGTCGCCGTTGGGAGTGTAATGGACGCCCTGGTTGATCTTCTCCACCGGTTTGCCCGGGGGGGCCACCTGAACGCGAACGGGGTCACGCAGGTAGGTATCGGCAATCTCTTCGATATCCTTGGGCATCGTGGCCGAGAACAGAAGGGTCTGACGCTTCAGGGGAATGTGTTTGGCGATTCTGCGCAGCGCATGGATAAAGCCCATGTCGAGCATGTGGTCGGCCTCATCGAGCACCAGATAGCCGGTCTGCGCCAAGCTCACATCACCGCGCTCCAGCAGGTCGATAAGGCGGCCGGGGGTGGCCACCAGCACGTCAGACCCCTTGGACAGCCGTTCCGCCTGGCGGTTGAGCGAGGCGCCCCCGACGACCACGGTCACCTTGACGGCGGTGCCCTTGGTGAAGACGCTCAGGTTGTCAAAGATCTGCGTAACCAACTCGCGCGTGGGGGCAAGGATAAGGGCGCGCACGTTGCGGGGGCCGGGGGGGTGACCCAGATCGAGCAAGCGGTGCAGCAGCGGCAGTCCAAAGGCCGCCGTCTTGCCGGTGCCGGTTTGTGCCAGACCCATCAGGTCGCGGCCCTGCATGATATAGGGGATCGCCTGCGCCTGAATGGGCGTCGGCAGTTTCAGGGTCGTTTTCTCAAGCGCCTTGAGAAGTTTCTCGGAGAGACCGAGTTCGGCAAAAGTCGTCATGTGAAACTTTCCAGGCCGCATCCGCGACCTCGTCATGGGCGGGCGACACCCCCTCGACCCCGGCCATTGCCGAGACCCGTGGGCGCCGCGGAACCCCTGCGTGCGGTGGGAACCAGTCTCGGGGCCTTACACATGCTCACGCGGCACGGGCACTCCGATGGTGGGGAGATGGGCGTTCTTGGCCCCCATGTCAAGCACACACTGCCGGTACACCGGCTGGACGGCTTGCCGCGTCGAAGACGGATGCACCGGAATTCAGGCATTTACGTCTAAAGTTCGATGACAAAGAACGCCAGAACGGATCATAAGCGGATGACCCCCAAGCAGCGCGCGTACCATGCCCGAGGGCCGAGTGATGCCGCTAAACCAATGGTCTGGTGGGCCGTTTTCTGGTGGGGCCCCTCAAGGGCAACTGGTGGGCCCGAGCACGCTTTCGGGGCGCAAAGGCAGATCGGAAGGTTGGTCATGGTCTGAGGCCCCTGCTGGATTCGGGCAGAGACATCGCAGGCGCATGTAACGCGACGATGATGGGCGAAGGACGACGACGCCCGCGCCGCAAGAACACTTCGGTGGAGCGTTCCTGGTCGTGAACGTCCAAGCAACCTTGCGATGGCTTGAATGTCGGGCGCGGTCAAATCCGCTTGGGGCAAATCTGAGGGGGAAGCGCCGCTGTGGCGATTGCAATTCCATATGGAGGTGCACAGAAAGTCAAGCGTAAAGCTCGCGAACCCTTTCCTACTCTTGAAGCTTCCCATTGCCAAAAACTGATAAAGCACGAGCGCAAATGTCTTCTACGAACTTACTTTGCAACCCCCAATTCATCAGGCCTTGTTGAACGAGAAATTTGTGCTCGTCATGATGAAGAGTTCTGTGCACAACCATTCCAGTTTCCGAAAAAGCAATAGTGAGGGTCACGTTTTCTGGAGAGAAGGTGCTCCAATCAAGAACCCCAGAATCGTTTGGCTGACCGGAGGCAGGAAAATCTTCGATAGGGATCGATACCTGGCTAACATTGCCTTGACTGTCTTCCAAACGCACGCCAAGGCCAGACCACGATGCGCTACGATGGTAGTGCACTTGTTTGCCGAATTGTTCGATGCTTGGCTCTGACGCACCGACTTGGGTAACATAAGCCAGATGCGACCAACTTTCAGCTGGGCTAAACTCTGCGTAGTCCACCAGTGTGGTGGCCTCAATGTAGCCTCCCCAAGTGTCGGAAACAGGGTCTCCCATTCGGACGAAAAGCATTTTCGCATTCAATGCCCCTAATAACCCGTTCAATCGGCTTTCAGATGTTGTAAACACATCATCAAACAGAGCTATGTTTTGATCTATCTGGTCATCGAAGATCGCAATATCATTCAGCACCGCACCCGCGCCGCTTCCAATTGCAGAAACTTCTTTAAAGTATTTGGTTTGTATGCTTTGCTCCGACAGGCCTCGAACTCCATTTATTCCAAGCTTTCCATCGCTTTCAGATCTGCAAAAACCAAGGAGTCTAATGCGATCATCGTCACTTGGATTCGGCCACGCATTATCTGAGTTGAAGGCATCGACGATAACACCAGCGACCTCCATTGGAGAAGCCTCGCCTTGGCTACGGTTTTGAAACTGAAGGGGAAAGTTTTCCGTAAATTGCAGAATTCTTTCAACGCTGCCTGAAAAAGCAAATGCCGCAGTTTGTTGGGGCAAGACGAACGATTTTCGCATAAGCGGCGAGAGCTCCTCCGATTTTCCTTGATTCCAGCCAAGTTGGGACGGCGTTGTTAGCTTTTGTCCGACTATGCTGACGAGTACATCGCTAAGCAGAGTTGGCAAGCCGTCTGGATGAACGATCGCGCAAACAGTCATTTCCCTCCCCCCCTCACACCAGCCTTGCCCCCTCCACTGCCGCCTTTACAAAATCCGCAAACAGCGGATGCGGCGCGAACGGCTTCGACTTCAGCTCCGGGTGGAACTGGACGCCGATAAACCAAGGATGATCCTTGACCTCTACGATTTCAGGCAGCTTTCCGTCGGGGCTCATGCCCGAGAAGACCAGCCCGCAGGCCTCCAGCTTCTCGCGGTACTGGATGTCCACCTCGTAGCGGTGGCGGTGGCGTTCCTCGATCACGGTCGTGCCGTAGATGGCGGCCACATGCGAGCCGGGCAGCAGGTTGGCGGTGTAGGCACCAAGGCGCATGGTGCCGCCCTTGTCGCCGCCCGCCTTGCGCTGGACGACGTGATTGCCCTGGACCCATTCCTTCAGGTGATAGACGACGGGGGTAAAGCGGCGCTCGCCCGTCTCGTGGTCGAACTCCTCCGATCCGGCGTTGGCGAGGCCCGCAAGATTGCGGCTGGCCTCGATTACCGCCATCTGCATGCCGAGGCAGATGCCCAGATAGGGAATTTTCTTTTCGCGCGCATAGCGGGCGGCCTTGATCTTGCCTTCGGTGCCCCGCTCGCCAAAGCCGCCGGGCACGAGGATCGCGTGGAAGGTTTCCAGCCAGGGGGCGGGGTCTTCGCGCTCAAAGATTTCGGCGTCGATCCATTCGGCCTTTACACGGGTGCGGTTGGCCATGCCGCCATGGGTCAGCGCCTCTGCGATGGACTTGTAGGCGTCTTCCAGCTGGGTGTATTTGCCGACAATAGCCACACGGACCTCGCCTTCGGCATGGTTCAGGCGGTCCATCACGTCTTCCCAGACCGCGAGGTTCGGCCTTGGCGCGGGCGAGATACCGAAGGTATCCAGCACCGCCTGATCCAGCCCCGCGCGGTGATAGGCGAGCGGCGCCTCGTAGATCGTCTTCAGGTCATAGGCAGGGATCACGTGTTCCTTGCGGACATTGCAGAAGAGGGCGATCTTTTCGCGCTCCCGCTCCGGGATCGGGTGTTCGGACCGGCAGACCAGAACGTCGGGGGCAAGGCCGATGGACTGCAGCTCCTTGACCGAGTGCTGGGTCGGTTTGGTCTTCAGCTCTCCGCTTGCAGCAAGATATGGCAGAAGCGTCAGGTGCATGAGGATCGACAGGCCGCGCGGGCGTTCATGGATGAACTGGCGAATGGATTCGAAGAAGGGCAGGCCTTCGATGTCGCCGACCGTGCCGCCGATCTCGCACAGCATGAAATCGACCTCGTCCTGACCGATGCGAAGGAAGTCTTTGATTTCGTTGGTGACGTGCGGGATGACCTGAATGGTTTTGCCGAGATAATCGCCCCGCCGCTCCTTCTCCAGCACGTTGGAATAGATCCGGCCGGAAGAGATGCTGTCAGACTGGCGCGCCGAGACGCCGGTGAAGCGTTCGTAGTGCCCAAGGTCAAGGTCGGTCTCGGCGCCATCGTCGGTTACGAAAACTTCGCCATGTTCAAACGGGCTCATCGTGCCGGGGTCGACGTTGAGGTAGGGGTCAAGCTTGCGCAGCCGCACGGTATAGCCGCGCGCCTGCAAAAGCGCACCAAGGGCTGCCGAGGCAAGGCCCTTGCCAAGCGAGGACACCACGCCGCCGGTGATGAAGATATAGCGCGCCATGGGGGCTCCCGTGCTGGTTTGAGGGCGGCGATTCGAGGGTAAAGAATCGCGGCATCACGGGATCTGGGATATATCCCAGAATCGCGATGCGCGCAACCGCACCGCTAGATGATGTTTTTTAACAGGCAAACAAAGCAAGCGCTTGTGCCCGGCGTGGGCATCACGGGTTGGTGGCGGGGGCCGTCGGTGGGGTGCCATCGGCGCGGGGTGGCGTCACGGGGGCGTCTGCCGGTGCGGGTGGCAAAAGGTCCGACCCAAGGGGCGACGGCGCCGGTGCCGCATCGGTGGCGGGCGCCCCGGTCGTGACACTGTCTACGACAGAGTCTGTCGCGGCCTTGCGGGCCGCCAGTACCGTCAGCGTGATGGAGGTCGCGATGAAGGCCGCGGCGAAAACCCAGGTCAGCTTGGTAATCGCGGTTGCCGTGCCACGGGCGGAAATAGCCCCCGAACCGCCACCGCCCATGCCAAGGCCGCCCCCTTCGGAGCGTTGCAAAAGCACGACCCCGATCAGAAGCAGGGCGAGGATCAGGTGGATCGTGAGGACGACGGTTTCCATGCAGGGCGGACCTTTTGGCTGACGCGCCTATCTAGGCGCTAGGCGTGAAGGGCGCAACCCCTTCGCCGCGCGCCGGTCAGCCTTCACACACGGCGGAAATCTTGTTGCCATCCGGATCACAGAGGTAGCACGCGTAAAACGATGGCCCGTACGGGCGCAGGCCCGGTGCGCCTTCATCGGTGCCGCCATGAGCGAGGCCTGCAGCGTGAAAGGCATCAACTGCAGCATGGCTGGGCGCCACCAGCGCGGGCATCGAGCCGTTGCCGACCGTCGCCGCCTGCCCGTCGAAAGGCCGCGTGACCCACAGCCTGCAACGGCTGTCGCCTGCTGGGGCATAGCCTGCCTCATCCTCCAGCGTCCTTTGCCGGATCAGGCCAAGCGTAGCCAGCACTGGGTCGTAGAACCGGATCGCACGTGAGAGGTCATTGATGCCGAGGGTGATGTAGAGGAACATCTAACCCTCCAGCTCGTCAACGCTCGCCTGCCCCGACAGGCGCTGGCGCAGGATGCTCCACGACAGACCGACGCCGAGGATGACCGACAGGCCAAAAAGGCCGAGCCAGGTGTTCAGGCTGGAATTGTCCAGCGCCAGAACGCCCCAGTCTATCAGCACCCACAGCCCCGTACCAAAGACGGCGGCGATCAGCAGCACCCCGAACGGTCCGATGGACCGCAGCGTGGCCACGGCGTAGATCATGAAACCGATCCCGAGCAGCAGGCCAAGGAACAGCGCGAGCGGCGTCTGGGCCGCCCAGTTCGCCGCAACCCATTTCACATAGTTCCAGGGCGTGGGGTTGAAAGTGACCGCCAGCAGCACGAAAGCCCCAAGCCAGCGCAGAAAGATGCCCATCTTCCGTTCCCGAATACCCAACTCTGGCCGGACGTGCCAAAAGTGTTGCGGGTTGTCCAGCCCTTCAGCGATTTGAAGTGAGAGGCCGCGATGCAGGATGCCTTCTACGATGCCCCGGCACTCGCGCAGTTTTACGACTGGGATTAACCATGGACGGCGGATTTCGACTGGTTTGCGGGGTTGGTTGATATCGCGGGGTCGGTGCTCGATCTCGGGTGCGGAACGGGACTGTTTACAACGGCACTGGCGGCGAGGGGGATTGAGGCGGTCGGCGTCGATCCGGCGCGGGCGATGCCGGACATCGCGCGTGCCCGTGACGGGGGCAGCCGAGTGACATGGGTGCACGCGCGGGCTCAGGAGCTTGACCTCGGGCGGCGGTTTGGCGCGGTGGTGATGACGGGGCATGCGTTCCAGACCTTGCCGACACCAGCGGATCGGTCCGCCGTGCTTCGCACGATCACCCGGCATCCGGCGCCAGGGGGGGCGATTCTTCTTTGACAACCGCAATCCACTGGCGCGGGAATGGGAAGACTGGACGCCGAAAAAAACCCGAGAGCGCCATCCCCTTCCTGTTTTCGGGATGGTGGAACGCTGGAACGACGCGCGGATCGACCCGGAAACCGGGATCGTGACCTATGAAACGCATCAACTCTTGCCCGATGGGAAGCGTCATCCAGCGCAATCGCAGATCGCCTTTCCGACCTTTGCGGATCTTGTGGCAGAAATCGCAACGGCAGGCTTGCGGGTGAACCGTTGGGCGGGGGATGCTGCCGGGGGGCCGATCCGGCAAGGTTGTCCCGACTTCATCCCGATCGGAGGATTGACGGATCAGCCTTGACCGAAGAAGACGATTTTCATGGTTTCCCCCGCCGGTTCGGACGGCTATACGTCGCACGGTTTGCACGCCGTCAGGAGATCAGCATGGCCAATGTCGTCGTTGTAGGAGCCCAGTGGGGGGATGAGGGCAAAGGCAAGATCGTCGACTGGCTGAGTGAGCGGGCCGATATCATCGCCCGCTTTCAGGGCGGCCACAATGCAGGCCATACACTGGTCATCGACGGCAAGGTCTACAAGCTGAGCCTTCTGCCCTCGGGCATCGTGCGAGGCGGAAAGCTCAGCGTGATCGGCAATGGCGTCGTGCTCGACCCCTGGCATCTGATGACCGAGATCGACAAGCTGCGCGCGCAGGGGGTAGAGATCAGCCCCGATAACCTGATGATCGCCGAGAATGCGCCCCTGATCCTGCCCATTCATGGCGAACTGGACCGCGCGCGCGAAAACCAGAACGCGCTGGCCAAGATCGGCACTACCGGGCGCGGGATCGGCCCGGCCTATGAGGACAAGGTCGGGCGCCGGGCGATCCGGGTGGCCGACCTTGCCGACGAAACCACGCTGGAAAGCCGGGTAGACCGCCTGATGGGTCACCATGACGCGCTGCGCCGGGGTCTGGGGATCGACCCCATCGACCGTGCGGGCCTGCTTGCGCAGTTGCGCGCCATTGCGCCGCTAGTGCTGCCCTATGCGAAGCCTGTCTGGAAGGTGCTGAACGAGGCGCGCCGCGCGGGCAAACGCATCCTGTTCGAGGGGGCGCAGGGGGCGCTTCTCGATATCGACTTCGGCACTTATCCTTACGTGACTTCCTCGAACGTGATCGCCGGACAGGCGGCTACGGGCACCGGCCTTGGCCCCGGTGCGATCGGCTTTGTGCTCGGGATCGTCAAGGCCTACACTACCCGCGTCGGCGAAGGCCCCTTCCCGGCCGAGCTGAAGGACGCGGTGGGCGAGCGGTTGGGCGAGCGGGGGCATGAGTTTGGCACCGTCACCGGACGCAAGCGGCGCTGCGGTTGGTTTGATGCCGTGCTGGTTCGCCAGACCTGCGCTACCAGCGGGGTGAACGGCATCGCTCTGACCAAGCTTGACGTCCTCGACGGGTTCGAGACGTTGAAGATCTGTACAGGCTATGACCTCGACGGCCAGCGGCTGGACCATCTGCCCACAGCCGCCAACAGCCAGGCCCGCTGCGTCCCGGTGTATGAGGAGATGGAGGGCTGGTCCGCCACAACCGCCGGCGCCAGAAGCTGGGCCGACCTGCCCGGCGCCGCGATCAAATACGTCAGACGGATTGAGGAATTGATTCAATGCCCGGTCGCCCTACTGTCCACTTCGCCCGAGCGTGAGGATACCATCCTCGTGACCGACCCATTCGCGGATTGAGGAGGCCCCATGGCGCTGAGTTACAAATCCCGGCGACGCTGGTCGCTGGTTATCCTTCTGGTGGGGCTGCCGCTCTACGTCGTGTTGGCGGTGACGCTCATCAACCTGCTGGAACGCCCGTCCGTGCCGCTGGAGCTGGCGATTTATGTCGGTCTCGGTTTCCTGTGGATGTTGCCGTTCAGGTTCGTCTTTCGCGGCATCGGGCAGCCTGACCCGAACGCCAAGAACGAAAAGACGGGCAGGTAAGTCCCGCCCGCCTTCCACGTTATCACTCGCACTCAGGTCACTTGGAATGTCTGCGTGCTTCAATCAGATAGTCGGAGTCCTCCGAGATCGTGTATTGGCCACGGCGCACTTTGGCGAGTCGGCCTTGCCGCAACAGAGTGCCGAAGCTGATCAGCCCCTCCTCGCGGGAAAAACCTTCCACCGATGTCACGCCTTCCAGGCGGCGCATCAGCTGGGGGCGGGTGAACTGGTCGCGTTTTTCGATGCACGCGACATAGGCGGCGGCGGCTTCCATCACCTCGGTCAGGCGCGCGGCGCCGACCCGTTCGGCAAAGTCTATGAAGTCAGCAGCATCTTGTGGGACGCTGCTGCTGCCTGTCAGGGCAAAGGGTTCGTCATCCGTCTCGAACATCATCTGCGCATCGGGGGCTGCAACGGACCGGAGTGACGCTGCGGCGGGGCGTTCGGCGACCTGAGTGTCGGTGCTTTCTGCCGGATGGGGCATGCTGACGGCTGAGGGGGCAGACTGTTGCGCGGGCGCAGTCATCAGTCCGCCGGTCACGCGGCGCGGGCGCACGACGGCTGCTGAAGGGACGGGACGGCGGGCGATCTGATCCACACGCTGCGCAGAAACCAGCACCAGCGGCACCGGACGATCCCCGGCTGGACGCTCGGCCGGACCGCGCGACGCGGGGCGTTCGGCGCTGGTTCGGCTGACTGTCGGGCGGGTCGGGACGACGTCCTTGCGCTCGGGCGCCACAGGGCGAGTGGGGGGCACTGCACGGGCAAGATCGTCACGATAGGGTGACATGCGCGCGACGTCCGAGGGGTTCGAAGGCCCTGCGACCTTGCGGTCTGCCACGGTCGCCGCGACCGCAGCCTTCAGATGGGCGATGGCGGAAAGGCGGCGGCGGTTTTCGTTGCCCGACATTTCGGTATCGGCCTGCCGCAGCAGTCGCGAGACGGCGGCATCCTCCGCAATCGGGTCAAGTTTGCGTGTGGCGTCCGAGGCCGAGGCAAGTGCCGCGCCCAAGGCGGCGTCAAGTTCGGACTGCAATTGGGGCGGTGCCGCCGTGTCGATCCGGCGGATCTTGATCACCCGGGCCCGCGCCCGTTGCGCCCGTTCGTTCACTGGGGTGTCGCCCGGGGTGTCGGTTTTCGACGCATCGGCGCTGGCGTCATCCGCCACGTCTGCCAGCCAGTTCGCCTCGGTTTCAACGAGATCACGGTCGGCGCTGTACGACGCAGGCTCAGGCTGCGGCTCGGGTTCGTCGTTGAAAAGATGCGCGTCTTCGGCCTCACGCTCCACCGGAGCCACTTCGTCCGACAGGGTGGCAAGGAAGGCATCCAGATCGTCGTCCATCCCAACATCGCGAGCGCCGGTCAGATCGGTCTTCCGGCTCGGATCGGTCGCCATCTGGGCTGCGTCGCCGTTCAGCGCGCGCAGCAGGGCGGTTTCGGGATCTTCCTCTTCGGCGCCGTTCTCGGCATGGACCGGGGCTTCATCTTCGTCCCAGTTCTCATAAGAAAAACTGGTGACGGCGGGGCCTGAACTCGGTGCAGCCGGGGCGTAGGCTTCGGCAAGCGCGTCTATGTCGCCATCTTCGGCGAAGGGATCGGCGTCGGACGGATGCGGGGCGGAAGAGGCGGTCGGGGGCTGCAGGATCGCGGCAGCTTCCAAGAATTCTTGCGCCACGTCGGTTGCAAACCCATCGGCTTTGGTGAGGCAGGCTGCGGCGACGTCGGGCTCTGCCGTCCCGTGGTCCGGGACATCGGTTTGCGCAATCCCGGTTGCGGCGGCATCGGTTTCGGTGTCGTCGATTTCGATGTCGTCGGAGTTCTCTGTTCTGCCGTAGTCCGCAGCTAGGGTTTCCGCAGGCTCGACTTCCGTCGCTTCGGGATCGGTCGTCTCCGGATCGGTTGTCTCGGGAAGCCAATCCTCGGCCTCGTCGATCCCGCTGGGCTGCGACTTGCGAGGCGGGGCGGGCCTGGTCTGCACGTAGACGTTGGTGCCGGCCGCCTCGGACAGGGCAATCTCTTCAAAGAGGTCGCCTTCGGGTTCAATCGGATCTTCGGAGCCGAGGGGGGCGTCTTCCTCAGCCGCTGGTGCAGTTTGGACGAAGTCAGCTTCAGCAACCACGATTTGCAGGACTTCGACTTCGACTTCAGCCTCTGTCGCATCCTCAATTTCGGCTGCAGTCCCGGCTTCGACCGTTGCGACAATCTTCGTCGCAGCCTCGGTTTCGTCTGCCGCGGCGATCTCGGCCCCGGCGTCAATCTCGTCACCGACTTCCGCTTCGGTCACTGCTTCTGGTGCCACGGCGATGGTGGCTTCGAGTTGGGCAACCGAGGCGAGGGCAGGTTCCTGTTCCGCGGATCGCGCAGCAGGGGCCGGCATGGCGGTTTCAATTTCGACCGGCACGTCTGAGGGCACGTC
>Ga0105047_10002590_pt1 | contig 32208 bp, 21 predicted proteins | sample MAT04_FD_78384 | JGI IMG/M metagenome (GOLD analysis project Ga0105047, IMG submission 78384) | Freshwater microbial communities from Lake Fryxell liftoff mats and glacier meltwater in Antarctica - MAT-04 (megahit assembly) | ecosystem: Environmental > Aquatic > Freshwater > Ice > Liftoff... | reverse complement strand
CGTTTCCGACGACCGAAACGCGGTCTGCCCAAACACCTCGGAAGTCGAGAAGCACACCACGCGATCCAGGTGCGGCAATCCGGCTGCGGCCTCCAATACATTTGCCGACCCAATCATGTTCACGCGCATCGTGTGCACGGGGCTCTTGATGACGGTGTCGATACCAGCGATGGCCGCGCAGTGCACGACAATGTCGGCCCCCCGCATCGCCGAGCGAAGCCCCTCGAGGTCGAGGATATCGCCCTCAATCAGCTTGAGATTCGGGTGGTTCTGAAACGATTTGTCCTTCAGCGAATTACGCGAAAGATTGTCGAACAAAACCACGCGGTTTTTTTCAATCAAACGCTCGGCAAGCGTAGAGCCGATGAAACCGGCACCGCCCGTAATGAAGACGGTCTTGTTTTCTATCATGGTTACCTTGGTTGTTCGGCGAGTGCGCTGTGTGACGGTGGCTCTACTCTATCGTTGCGGCTGTCACGGGCACAGGAACAGCCGTTCACTCGAAGCTGGGATCGTCTGCAGAGACGCATGGTCGCACGTGAACGTCACGTCCGCGCACCGAAAACCCAGAGCGGAATCTGCCCGGGCCCTGTTAATGAATGGAAGTGACCGGAACTACCCTTTACTTGCGAATGCTATCCTTGCCCGCACGCTCAAACTTGTCCTGCAAGGTGCTGTCATACGCGCGCTCCCCCGCCCCCGTATAAATCTGACGCGGACGCGCGATCTTCTGTTCCTTGTCGAGAATCATCTCTTCCCACTGCGCCAGCCATCCCGAACAACGGGCCACGGCAAACAGCACGGTGAAGAAGTCCGTCGGGAACGCCATCGAGCGATAAATGAGTCCTGTGTAGAAATCGACGTTCGGATACAACTTGCGCGACACGAAGTAGTCGTCGGACAACGCAATGCGTTCCAGCTCCAACGCGATCTCAAGATCTTTGTCCACGCCGACCACCTTGAACACTTCATCGGCCAGGTGTTTCACGATGCGCGCCCGCGGGTCGTAACTCTTGTACACGCGATGACCGAAACCCATGAGGCGATCGCCGCCCTTACCCGACTTCACCGATTCGATGAAGGCCGGAATGTTCTTCTTGTCGCCAATCTGCTGAATCATGCGCAGCACCGCTTCGTTCGCGCCGCCGTGCAACGGACCAAACAACGCCGCGATACCTGCAGAGACGGCGGAGAATGGATCGACGCCCGATGAACCCACCGCGCGCACCGCACTCGTTGAACAATTCTGCTCGTGATCGGCATGCAGGATGAACAACACTTCCAGCGCCTTCACAAACACCGGATTCGCTTCGTACTTCGACTCCGACATACGCGCCACCATCGAGAGGAAATTCTCGACGTAGCCCAAATCGTTATCGGGATAGATGAACGGCAGCCCCTTCACGTGACGATACGCAAACGCGGCAATCGTGGGCAACTTCGAAATCAAGCGAACGGTCGAGATGTAACGCTGCTCGGGATCATGAATGTCACGCGCTTTCGGATAAAAGCTGGAAAGTGCCGCGGTAGCGCTGCACAGCATCGACATCGGATGCGCGTCGTAGCGGAAACCTTCCAGAAACTTGCGGATATTCTCATGCACGTACGTGTGATACGTGATGTCATTCACCCACTTGTCGTACTCGCCTTGCGTTGGCAATTCGCCATTGCGAAGCAGGTACGCCGTTTCAAGAAAGGTGGCTTTCTCGGCGAGCTGTTCGATGGGATAACCGCGATAGCGCAAAATGCCCTTGTCGCCATCGATAAACGTGATCGAGCTGCGGCATGAAGCGGTGTTCATGAAGGCGGGATCATACGTCAGCAAACCAAACTCACCCGCATCCTGTTTTACCTTTCGCAAATCCATGGCGCGCACGTACGTGTCCCCTTCGGGACCTTCCGTGACAATAGGGGTGCTATAAGTCTGGCCTGTGCGGGTATCCCGCAGTTCAAGCGCACTCACTGGGCGGTCTCCGTCGACGTTGTTCTCGGTCATCTCACTCGCTCCGTATCGTTTGCTACAGCCCTCCGAACACGCGAAATGTACCAGCGTGAACGCAGCAGGGCACACCCGAATTTGTGTGTCCCGCCGTACGTCACAATCGTGACGTGTCGGGACCTATATTGGTCATAAAGGCATCGTGCATCGTTCGACTCTTTTCGAGACTTCCCTTCATGTTCTCCGGTCGTCCCTCCGCCACCATATGTGCGGAATAGCGGGATTCTGGCGCCCGTCCGGTTTCCACGCCGAAGCGGCGCTGGCTTCCTTGCGGCAGATGACCGACGTGCTGGCGCACCGGGGCCCTGACGGCGAGGGCCAGTGGCTCGATGCCGACCGCGGTGTCGCGCTGGGGCACCGCCGCCTCTCCATTGTCGACCTTTCGCCAGCGGGCGCACAACCAATGCGCTCGCACAGCGGGCGGTTTACGACGGTCTTCAACGGCGAGATCTACAACTATCGGGAGCTACGCGCCGAACTCGCGGCGGCCGGGTGCACCTTCCACGGCACGTCCGACACCGAAGTGATGCTGGCCGGATTCGATAAGTGGGGATTACTCATGACGCTCCCCAGGCTCGCCGGAATGTTTGCCATCGCGGTGTGGGACGCCGCCACCGACGAGCTGTACCTCGTTCGCGATCGGATGGGTGAGAAGCCACTGTTTCTCGCTCAATTCGGTGGCAACGTTGCGTTCGCGTCCGAAATGAAGGCGTTTCGCTGCCTACCCGACTTCCCCGTCGAAATTGATGCTTCGGCAGTGGCCGATGTGTTGCGCCGCGGATACATCAGTGGCTCGCACACCATCTACCGGGCGGCCACGCGGCTAGGTCCAGGCAGCTACGCGGTCATCTCCGCTCGCAACGGCGCAGCGAATGTACGGCTCGAATCGTACTGGTCCCTTCGAGATGCACTGCCAGCTCGATCGGCGCAGCGCCGCTTCGCCTCCGACGATGAAGCGACGAACGCCCTCGATGCGTTGCTCACGGGTGTCGTGGGCGACGAGATGGTCGCCGACGTTCCCGTTGGTGCGTTCCTGTCGGGTGGGATCGACAGTTCGCTGATTGTCGGCTTGATGCAAAAAGTGGCCACACGTCCGGTGCGAACGTTTACCATCGGTTTTCTCGAGAACTCGCACGACGAGAGTCCGTTTGCGCGCGAGGTCGCGAAACACCTGGGAACCGAGCACACTGAAATCATGCTCGCGGCCCAGGACGCTCTGAACTTCGTTGAAAGATTGCCCAGCATTTTTGATGAGCCGTTCGCGGATTCCTCACAATTGCCCACGCTGCTGGTTTCCGCAGTGACACGGCAGCACGTGACGGTCGCGCTGTCGGGCGATGGCGGCGACGAACTCTTTGGTGGGTACTCGCAGTACATGTCGCAAGACAGCGTGATGCGACTTATACGGCGTGTCCCCGCAGTGTTGAGAAAGCCTGCGGGGAAGGTGCTGCAACTGGCGCCAGATCGAGCCGTTGAAGCGCTATTGTCCGGTGGATCGACCTGGCCAGTCAACGTGCGCACGCGACTGACCAAAGAGCTCGTGCAGACCAGCGCGTCACACGCGTATGAAAATTCGATGGCGCGCTTTGTCGATCCCTCACAAGTCATGAGTGCGCTGTATGCCTCCGCGTCAGCGTATGCCAGCGCGTCGTCGTGGCCCGACGCCCCGTCCGATCCCGAGGCGCGCATGGTCTATGACATGGAGCACTACCTGCCGAACGACATCCTTGTGAAGGTTGATCGATCGTCCATGGCCTCGTCGCTGGAAACACGCGCGCCGCTGCTTGATCACCGGATCGTGGAATTCGCGCTGCAGCTCCCACTCGACCAGAAGATCCGAGGCGGACGTGGCAAGCTCATTTTGCGTAATTTGTTGGCCCGGTACGTACCGACCCGCCTTTTTGATCGTCCAAAACAAGGGTTCTCAATACCGGTAGCCGAGTGGCTTCGCGGACCTCTGAAGGATTGGGGCGCATCGATGCTCGCGCCTGATGACTTCCTCCGCACCTGGTTGCGTCCCGACGCGGTTGGCGCGATCTGGTCGGCGCATCAACGGGGCGAGGACCACTCCGAGCGACTGTGGCCAATGCTGACCCTCATGCAGTGGTTACGAACCAATTCCCCATCAACACGATGAACTCCACTACCGATATTTCCATGCCCTCTGCCGCTGAAGTCGCCGAGTCCCACGCTGCCGAGGTGGCGCGGGGAGAGCGATTCAAGTTTGGTGAGAACTGGAAAAAATTTCTCGAAAGCATGTCCGAAGAACGCGCAGCCGAAGCGGTCATTTCGCTGCGCAACATGCTCGGGCGTGATTCTCTGGAAGGACTCACGTTTATCGATATCGGGTCCGGCAGTGGTCTCTTCAGCCTGGCGGCGCGCCGACTTGGGGCCACCGTCACATCGTTTGATTACGACAGCGACTCGTTCGGATGCACCAACGAAATTCGTGCTCGGTACGCACCCAACGATCCGCAGTGGAAAGTGATGCAGGGGTCGGTGCTCGACACGGCCTTCATGAAATCCCTCGGCCAGTACGACATCGTGTATTCGTGGGGGGTACTGCATCACACCGGCGCAATGTGGGACGCCATCAACAACGCGGCAGCGCTGGTAAAACCATCTGGCCAGTTTTTCATCGCGATTTACAACGACCAGGGTGTGTGGTCGAAACGGTGGACCCGCATCAAGAAGTTCTACTGCTCGGGCCCCATGGGCCGCGCCGTCGTGTCTGGCACATTTATTCCGTTCTGGGTCGCGCGCGATCTCGCGTCGGACATCGTGTTTCTGCGAAATCCGATTTCGCGATACACCAACTACGGAAAGGCGCGCGGCATGACCATTGTGCGCGACTGGTTTGACTGGCTTGGCGGTTATCCGTTCGAAGCCGCGAAACCGGAGGCCATCATCCTTCCGCTTTCCAAACGTGGGTTTCGGCTCACCAACCTCGTGACCTGTTACGGATCGGTTGGCTGCGTCGAGTACGTCTTCTCACTCGACGACAAGAAGACCAGCTGACCAACGAATTCAATCAGAGTTCGTTTGAAGTTCTTCAGCCCGGGGAAGTTGCAAGGAAAACGTGAAGCGCGTGCCATGATCGACACGCGATTCGACCACGAGCTCGCCGCGCATGGCGGTCACGAGCTTCCGACAAAGCGCCAGCCCAAATCCGTCCGCCGAGAATGATTCGGGCGTCGCTGTACGCGGCGCCGAAATTGACGTGAAGATGTCGTCCAGCTGCGACGACGGCATGCCCCGGCCGGTGTCTTCGACCACGAACTGCAGGGCATCGGGATCGACACACTGCTGCACTTCGACCGTTACGGAACCAACGGTCGTGAACTTCAACGCGTTCGTGGTGAGGTTGAGCAGCACTCGCTGCAGAGCCGACTCCTGCCCCAGGCGTTGATCATTCGGCGGACCGCTGAAACGCAATGTCAGCCGGCGTTCGGCAGCCACCGGCTGTACCACATCGCGCACCGAACGCAACACACTGCTGATCGAAAAAGCCCGCGGCGGCTCGGCTAACAAACGTGCGCCGCCGCGCGCGATATCCATCAGGTCGTTGGCCATGGAGCTCAGTCCAAACGCGGCGCTGTACACCAATGAAAGATGGTGCTGCTGCGTGTTGGTCACCGGACCACCGTGCCCGTGCTGCAGGCGCTCGACGAGCAAGAGAATTGCGTTGAGCGGCGAGCGCATATCGTGCGCGACTTCAACCAATCGCTGCTGCGCATCGCGCCCGGAAACCTGCTGCGCAAACCGCACCGCGACGTCTCCCTCCAGGGCCGCGGACAATCGTTCGATCGCGGTTACGCTTTGCAACAAGTCCGTCGCGGACCACTCGTGTCGTGAAGTTCCGCACAACAGCTCGTGACGTAGCGCCGAGAGCAGCGATGGTGCTTCGGGGGTCCAGGCGTACAGCGCCAGGTTTGCATTGACCCCATCAAACACTCCGCCAACAATGGCGTCGGCCAAAACCGCCATTACGTCGTGTGTGTTGTGGCTCGTGGCGGTAAACGCGTGTGGCGTGTCATTCAGTGCACGCGCTCCCGCGCGTTCGATTGCAACGGCCATTTGCGTGCGCATATCCGACCAGTGCATTCGCACTGGCGCGTTCCGCAACGCACGCACGTGTGTCGGGGTGATCATGGAATGAGTTCAGTGCAAAACGCGCGCGCGAAGCGAAGCGGTCAGTCCGGCGCGCCGGACATCGAGTCGCGGCGGAATCCGTGTTTCTCCATCAACCGATATAGCGTTGTGCGATCGATGCCGGCCAGTCGCGCCGCTTTCGACATGTTGCCACCCGCGCGCGTCGTGAGTCGGCTCAAATATTCCTGCTCGAAATGCGCGACCAGCTTGTCCTTCGCCGTATGAAACGCTTCGTTCATGATGGCGGCGGGCAAACCCGATTCCACCCCGGCCACTGCACCTTCGTCGTACACGGGAATGTCTTCGGGCGTGATGCGACGTCCCGGTTCTGTAATGACCGCCAGATGTTCGATGACGTTTTGCAACTCACGCACATTGCCGCGCCACGGACGCGTTTGCAGAAACTCCACGGTATCGGTGTTAAACGTCGGTGGAGTAACAGCACTGCCACGATGCCGCTCCCACGAGCGACCAAGGAAAAATTCTGCCAGCAACGGAATATCTTCCACGCGCTTGCGCAGCGGTGGCAGCTTGATGGGCACCACGCGCAAACGATAAAACAAATCCTGACGCAAAATTCCGTTGGTCACGGCTTCCTGCGGGTCGCGATTGGTTGCTGAAATAAACCGTACATCGACCTGCGCATCCTGCACTTCGCTGCCAAGTCGGCGTACCACACCATCCTGCAATACACGCAGCAGTTTTGCCTGCAACGGCATTGTCATCTCGGTGAGTTCATCCAGGAACATCGTGCCGCCGTTCGCAATTTCCAGCAGCCCTTGTTTGTCGCGATCGGCGCCAGTAAATGCCCCTTTCTTGTATCCAAACATTTCCGACTCAAGCAAATTCTCCGGCAGCGCCGCGCAGTTGATGGCCACCAGCTTTCGATTCGCGCGACGACTGTGCTTGTGAATGAACTGCGCGATCATTTCCTTGCCGGTGCCGCTCTCGCCGCTGATCATCACCGACGCGTCGGTGCCCGCAACCTTCTGGGCGAGGTCCACTGCTTTACGGAAAGCCGCGGAGGTGCCCAACAACGCCAGCGGATCGGCCGGACTGGGGTGGCTCAGGAGCTGGGGCTTGATATCCCGAGCTTCGCGAGCGGCGTTGACCGCGTGGGCTGCCCGCCCAACCAGCACCTGTAGATGCGACGCCGAAAATGGCTTCGGCAGGTAGTCCCACGCCCCGCTTCGGAGCGCCTCGATGCTGGAGGCCACGCTCGGATTTCCCGTCATGACCACCACAATGGAATCTTTATGGACCTCCAAGGTGGCTTTGAGGATATCCATACCCGTGATCGGACTCATATATAGATCGACCAGCACAATATCGAATCGCCGACGCCTCACGAGCTCCAAGGCCTCCTCGCCGCGACCCGTGGCCGTGACGCTGTGGCCGTCCATTTGCAGAACAGAGGCGCAGCCCTCGCGCAGGGTGCGATCGTCGTCCACCACCAGTATCCGAAGCCCGGTGCCACGTTCGGCGGGGGCGGATGGGAGGGAGTCGGCGTTGAACGTATCACTCATGACAGTTTGGATAAGCGGTCGGCAAAACTGGTGTCGCGTTTCGCGAAGTGGCGTGGTTCGTCCAGATGTTGCAGGCCCCGGAACCTTGTGATCCGGGAGCGTGACCCACGGCACCGCAGTGCACCGTTCACCACCATCACCATCGTTGAATTGTGCATGAGGCTGTCAGTAGCGACTGTAAGTAGGTCACGGCGATAAAGGTGTCAAGCTGCAACGTAGCTTCCGCTCAACAGTTGTCGTATCACGACCGCCACAACCTGCACTTCGTAACATCCTCGTGTTGCGTTGATGCTGCGGCAAAACACACGTTCCAAAGACTTTCCTGGGCGCAAAGCGTGGCCCAGATTCAACGCCAGCGTTGCACAAGCGCCCGCATAGCCCATATCAACCCCGCCAATGTCAGGTAAAACCAACCATCCCGTCCCAGCTGCTACGCCTCCGGCGGAGGTCTACAGCGACAGTGCTGAGCTCGCGAACTGGACGCCCTCAGAAGGCGCGCCGGCCGCGGCGGGTCCGAACCTCCAGCGCTACGTGTCGGCTCTGGGCCGCTTCAAATGGTTGATACTTTTTCTCACCGCTATTGGCGGGGGGGCGGGCTACCTGGCGACGAAGTTCGTCGACCCGGAGTATGAAGTGGAGTCCAACATTACGCTCGACCTGGGCTCGAATGTGGGTGGCCAGAATGGCGCTATTCAGGACAGCCGCTCGCTGGATGAGTCCAGCTGGAGCGACCTCTTGCGTTCATATTCGGTGATTGACGAAGTCGTGAGAAAGCACCAGTTGTACCTCGAGCCCGATAACGAGGCCGACTCGCTGCTGTTTCAGGAATTCAATGTGACCCCGGGCCTCATTGGCGGCGACTACACTTTGAAAGTCGACGGGAAATCCTGGCGCCTGCTGATCAATAACAGCATTCCGCGCGATTCCGGCGTCCTGGGCGATTCGATTGGTCGCTCGCGGGGGTTCGCGTGGGCGCCTCCACCACAGGTGCTGGCGCGCATCACGTCCAGCTCATTCTCCGTGGTTACGCCGCGTGAAGCTTCTCGCAAACTGGCCGCCCGACTCAATACGCAGATGGGTCTGGGAAAACAGGCGTTTCTGCGCCTGAAACTGACGGGAAAAAATTCCCATCGCCTGGCCGCCACGCTCAACTCGTGGACGACACAGTTCATGGCGGAAGCATTCGCCATGAAAAAAACTCGCGTCACGTACATGGCGAAACTGCTGGAGGGACAACGACAGTACGCGAATATCGCGCTCAACGAAGTCGAAAACGAGTTGCAAAACTTTCGCGTGAAAACCATCACGGAACCGAACGAGCGGATTCAGCAGGCCATGGGTGTGTCCACCATCAGCCAGCCGACGGTCGTGAACGACTATCTGATGATGAACGCGACCCTGGTCAGCATGTCGCGCGATCGCGGAAACCTGGAACGCTTGCTGAACGCAGCGAAGTCGGCAAAAGCACCGTTGGCCGCGGTCGAAGTGCTCTCCATTCCGTCTATTAACGTCGATCCCGCCGCGAGCACGCTCAAGCTACGGTTGAACGAACAGGACCAGCGCGAGACCGAGATGCGGAAGCTGCTGGAGCAAAGAACCGAAGCTGAGCCGGCCGTGGTCAGGGCACGAGTGTCACTCGACTCGCTGCAGTACACGTTGGTGCCACGCGAGCTTGAGTCATACATCAATCAGATCAAGCTCAAGGAAGCGTCCCTCACCACACAAATTGCCGCGAACGGCTCCTCCTTGCAGGACATTCCGAAACGCACCATTCAGGAAATGCAGCTGTCGCGGCGCCAGCAGGAAGCGGTGCAGCTCTTCACCAGTCTCGACGGTGCCACGCAAACCGCCAAGTTGGCCGAGTTGTCGACTATTCCTGACATTCAGGTAAAAGACACCGCCATTCCACCAACGAATCCCTCACGAAATACTGCGCCCGTCCTCATCCTCGGCGCGCTCGGTGCAGCGCTGGCGCTAGGCATCGCGCTCGCAGTGTTGCTCGACCAAATGGACAAACGGTTCCGGTATCCGGAACAGGCAACGGCGGACCTGGGGCTCTACATCCTGGGAGTGGTTCCGGTCATTGGCGCCAAGGGACGTCGTGGCGTCGAACAAGCCGCGCAGGTCGTCGAAACGTTCCGTTCCATTCGCATGAACGTGCGTTACGCCACCGAACCCGGACGTACACTCACGCTGACGATTACCAGCCCGGGGCCAAACGACGGTAAATCGCTCATTTCGTCAAACCTGGCGCTGTCGTTTGCCGAAGCCGGCGCACGCACGCTGCTGATTGATGGCGATATTCGCCGCGGCGAATTGTCAAAGACGTTTGGCACGCCGGCAAAACCGGGGTTGGTCGAGTATCTCGACGGATCCGCGTTGATTGATGAAGTGCTCCAACCCACCAAATCGCACCCGAACTTGACCATCATGCCGGGCGGTGCGCGTCGGCGTAGGGCACCGGAACTGCTGGCGACGCCAAGACTTCCGCAACTCATTGCGCAGTTGTCACGCGAGTACGACGTGATCGTGGTGGATTCTCCGCCACTGGGCGCCGGCTTTGATGCCCTCGCGTTGGGCACGGCCACCGGAAACCTGGCACTGGTGCTGCGCGCGGGAATTACCGATCGAAAACTCGCCAAAGCAAAACTCGCGACGATCGAGCAGCTGCCCATCCGTGTGATTGGTGCGGTCCTGAACGGGATCAAACTGGCGGGTGCGTACCAGTACTACTCGTACTATCAGGATTACGCGGCAGAAGACGAGGAGCCGGTGGAGGCGCCGCGCCTTGCCGCACGCAACGAGCGCGCTTCGGCCCAGGTGTCAGTCGACTGACGCCGCGCGGTAATTCGCACGCTGTGACAGTCTGGGGTAGTCTTTCGTCCATCTTGGAGTCATCGTCACTGGTGCGATTGTCACCAAGACCTCACGCCGACTTGATGGATGGCCGCCACATTACCGTGGACCAATCGTTACGGTTTGGAGTTCGCTTCACAAAGAAGAGACTGGCGACGGTTCGTCCACCAGAATTTTGCTCAGGTTTCCGCAGGCGTTGTGTCACACGCATGCAACTTTTGCGGAAGTTGGCCACCTTCCGTGTGGTGTTGCCAGTTAGCTTGAGGCGTCGAGCGCACAAGATTCGTAACGCTTTGTACAACAACGACATGTAGGCCAGAGTTCGCTGGAAGTTTGCGTCTAAGTAAAGCTCAGTCTGTTCAGTCGGTCGCTGTTTCGTCCTGAACATGTAACCCGTGCCCATTCGTCTTCCGTCATTTATGGCTCCAACAACCTTCCGGAAAACCCTCGCCCTCACTGTGCTGCTGTTTTTGAGCGCGCTTGGCGCGGCTCATGCACAGGATTCGGCCACCGGGTTTCAGGCCAAACGCCTCGATTTACAGAATCGGGCGGGCGTCCTCGAGTCCGAGTTGGCGAATCCGAAGCTCAGCGCCAGTAAGAAAAAGGCAACGCAGGCGGAACTGGCGACGGTAAGGAATCGGCTGGAGAAAGGAGATTTCAAGACGGGCGACCTTCTTGTGATCACCGTCATCGTTGAAGAGAAGGCGGTGGTTGATACTGCCACCGTCCGTGACAACGGAATCATTTCGATCCAGCGGTTCCAGGACTTTTCGGTGGCGGGGCTGCTGAGGTCGGAGGTGCTGGACGGAATCAAGAAGCACGTAAGCGTTTACTATCGGTTGCCTGAAGTTCGCGTCAACTTCTCTACCCGTCTCACGATCAGCGGGGCGGTTGCTCGTCCGGGTCCGTACAGCGTTTCACCAGACCGTCCTCTGTCAGAAGTCATCGCCCTTGCGGGTGGTGGCGCGCAAAACGCAAAATTGGACCAACTCGAAGTGACAAGGGCCGGTCGTACGATCATCTCGACCAAAGCGTCCAAGAAACTGTTGATCGAAGGAAGAACAATCGAGCAGGTTGGGATCCAAAGCGGCGATCAAGTGGTCATTCCAGCTACGCGCAAGTGGAACTGGCAGCTCATCACGCAAACGCTTCTGCTTGTTTCGTCGCTGTCCTTTGCACTTATTAGCTTCTTGCAGTACCTCTACTCAAACCAGAATTAAGCGGCAAAGAGATGGATGCGCACTTACCCCCGTTAGCGGCAGGCCACCTTTCGCGACCGACTCCAAGTCGGGCCCGAGCTGCCGTGGCGACGCCAGCGCTTCCCATGCCCGATCCCGAGGGGTTCCGCACGAAGTCCGCGACACGCGAAGTGCGTCCTGTCAACAATTTCGACGACTTCACGCCGAATCCGCGTTCAGAAACCGCTTCCCGAATTTTCAACTTCGTGGTGGCGATCATTCTGATTCTGGTGTCGTCGCCGATCATGTTATTCACGGCTATCGTCATTCGGCTGACATCGCGTGGTCCAATCTTCTATACGCAAACGCGCGTTGGGCTTGACCGCCGTTGGAATCGAACTCGCGCCCTTCGGGAGCGCCGAAGCGAAGATCTGGGTGGCTCACCGTTCACGATCTACAAGTTCCGCTCGATGCGAGTGGACGCCGAGGCCAATGGCCAGGCGGTGTGGGCGCAGAAAGAAGACGACCGCATCACGTTCGTGGGGAAAGTGATTCGCAAGACGCGCGCAGACGAGCTTCCACAATTTCTGAACGTGCTGCGTGGCGAAATGAACATCGTGGGTCCGCGCCCCGAACGTCCCAGCATCTTCGTTCGCCTTCGCGAGAGCATTGAGACCTATCCCATTCGCCAGCGCGTGAAGCCGGGCATCACAGGATTGGCGCAAATCAACAACTCGTACGATTCCTGTCTCGAGGATGTTCGGCGCAAAGTCGACTATGATCTGCAATACTTGCGCAAGCAGTCAATCGCCGAAGACCTGCGTATCATGCTAAAGACTGTGCCGGTCATGATTTTCCGAATCGGCGCGCACTAAACGCGTTATTGCAGTCTGCGAGAACGAAAAGGTGCCCAAGGGCACTTTTTTTGTTTGAAACCGCGGGTTTCCGAAAAATTGTGCCGTACAATGTGCGCCAAATTGCACTTTGCAAGACTTTTTTGCTGCGTGCGTGAGGTTGCTCACGCACGGATGAGCTCGTAATGGATACCATCCCGTCGCGTCGCCGTAGTCGTCGAGCCAACCTCAGCATTGGCGGGGCGGCGAATAATTCCTGAGCATTACGAGGTGTGACCCGGGTTACCGATCACTCGTATGCAGTACGAGGCAGGTTGGTCTAAGACTCGTCTCATTGGAGTTCAACGCGCCTCCGCTCGGAGGTCAGCGACAACGGCAAACTCGGCGAAAGCCGAGGACGCAAAGCCACGAAGCTAAAGCGCACCGCATCGCGCCATGCTGGTCGGGTTACCGAACGACTTTCCCTAGGACCGCGAATGTTCCGTAGCAAGAAAACGCTGATTCATTTATGGATCACGTCCAGCATGTTGTTGCTGGGCGCCTGCAATGACGCCACTGTCATCGATCCCGTCGCAACCACGGAGATTGACGGGGCGCTCTACAGTAGAGCTGCGGCCGCAGGTGTTGCGCCGGGTGTGGCGACGAATGACACCTCCATACTCAGTACCGCGACCCTTCGTGTTTTCTGGTACGAGCCAAGCATTTCCTACGCGCAGTCAGGGCGCAACAGAGTGGCCGTCACACCAGTCTGGACGGTTCGCAACACTCAGGTCCTTACTGTTTCTTCCGTGTCGGGCATGTACGTGAACCTGTCGGCGAAGACCGCAGGGTCTACTTATGTGGTGGGCAAGGTCCATTCACGTGTTGACTCGGTCAAAGTCACGGTGACGGCGCCAGTAATTCCGCAGACCCCACCGACGCCGCCAGTTACGCCGCCGGTTACACCGCCCGTGACGCCGCCGGTCACGCCACCGGTTACGCCGCCGGTCACGCCGCCCGTGACGCCGCCGGTCACGCCGCCCGTCACGCCACCGGTTACGCCGCCGGTCACACCGCCGGTCACACCGCCGGTCACACCGCCGGTCACACCGCCGGTCACACCGCCGGTCACGCCGTCAACGCTGACCTACGTCCAGCCGACCGCGCCCGCTACGATGTCAGTGTCGTACCCGGCAATGACCGGCACATCGCGATTCGTGTCAGCGGGAGCCAATTTGCAAACGGTTCTTGACGCGGCACAGCCGGGTGACGAAGTCGTCCTGGCGAACGGTGCGACTTTTACAGGAAACTTTAGTCTGCCTGCGAAGGCTGGCAGTGGATGGATAGTTGTGCGCGCTCAAACAGTGCCTGTTGCAGCTGGGACGCGGATAACTGCCGCCGCCGCTGCCGGTGCCGCCAGAGTCGTCACCAACAATTCGGATGCGGCCATTACAGCGGTGGCGGGCGCAGCGCGATATCGGCTGGTTGGGTTTACCATTGAGCACGCCCCGTCGAATCCGGCTGTGCTCAACTACGGAGTTGTGACGCTTGGGCAGGGCACGGAAACCACGCTCGCGCTGCAACCGTCGGAAATCGTTCTTGACCGGATGTATGTGCACGGGGCTACGAACTCGCAGTTGCGTCGCTGCATTTCGTTTCAGGGCCGCTCACTGGCGGTGATTAATTCGTACCTGGCCGACTGTCACTCGAAGGGATTTGACACGCAGGGTATTGGCGGTTGGAGTGGCGCCGGTCCCTTCCTGATCGAGAACAATCGCATCGAGGCGAGTGGGCAAGCCATCATGTTTGGCGGCGCGGATCCCGCCATTACCAATGTCTCGCCCTCCGATATCACGATCCGGCGCAACTACCTCTTCAAGCCGTTGAGCTGGGGCAATGGCCTCTTCACGGTCAAGGCGACGTTCGAACTCAAACACGCCAAACGAGTGTTATTTGAAGGCAACGTGCTCGAAAATCATTGGATAGATGCGCAAGCCGGTTTTGCCATTCTGTTTCAAACGTTGTCAGACAATAACTCGGCATGGGCGTGGACGACCATTGAAGATGTGATGGTGCGCAATAATCTGATCAAGAACAGCGCCGCCGGCGCCAACATCGCGGCGCGTGTCGCGTATGGCGGCGGCCAGATGCCCACGAATCCTACGTCGCGCGTCGTACTGCTGAACAATCTCTTCCAGGACGTTGGGCGCGACCCGATTGTCGGCACCATGGGACGGGTCTTCATGCTCCTCGGGGATCTGCGTGATCTTTCGCTCGTGAACAACACGGCCACGCTCTCCGGACGGGCGACCATGACCGCGCTTCTCGACGGAAACGGAATTCCAGCCGCGCGTACAACCATTGTGAACAACGTCTTTCCGAATAGCGACTATGGCTTTTTCGGAAGCGGCAAGGGAACCGGTACGAACGCGTTGAACTTTTTTATGCCGGGGGCGGTCATGATTGGCAACGTACTGCCGGAGCAGCAGGCAAACGCATATCCGGTCGGAAACTTTTACCCCGCAAGTGCATCGAACATTTTGTTTACGGCGGCGCCAAGCGACTTCTCGCTATCAGGGTCCAATCCGTTTTACAGCGGCCTGTACGGCTTGGTGGGCGTTAACATGTCGACCCTCAATAGTGCCGTCGCCGGAGTCGCCTGGTAACGAGCACGGAACTCGACCCTATCGGTAATGGCGCCGTTAGCTTACTGCTAACGGCGCCAGCTCGTTTTCAGACCTCAGGATGACCGCGATCACGCGTTGGATTTCTGAATGACTCGTTCTTCGACTGGGTCGCGAGTTGACCTCGATCACGTCGGGAATGGTTTATTTTTTTGGTTAGCGAGTCGATGCTTCAACCAGAGTCCGAAATCGTCGACGCGGCTGTTCATTCTCACAAATCGGTAAACCATCCTGCCCAACTCGACCTCGGAACCGCTGCGAATTGGACTGTTGCTCGATTCGTACATCCAGCCGTGCTGGGTGCGAAGCATCATTGAAGAAATCGCGGCGTCATCGTTCGGCAACATTGTGCTGATCGTGAAGAATCAGGGGGTGGAGACCAGGATGAGCGCGCCGCGCCGCCTGGTGCACAACCGCAAGGGCCTGTTGTACGCGCTTTATACCAAGCTCGATAACCGGTTTTCGCGGGTGGAGTCGGACGCGTTCGAGCAGACCGACATCAGTGCCTTGTGTGAATCCATCGACGTGATCGGTGTGAGTCCGGTCATGACCAAGTTTCGCGATGCGCTGACGGATGCAGACTGCGATGCCATCGCGGCGCGACAAGTTGACGTGTTCCTGCGTTTCGGTTTTCGCATCCTGCACGGTCGCGTCCTGAACGTTGCCCGTTACGGAATCTGGTCGTACCACCACGGCGACAGCCACGTGCACCGCGGCAGCACGCCGGGGTTTTGGGAGGTCATGAATGACGACGACGTAACCGGATCGATGCTTCAGGTACTCACGGAAGATCTGGACAACGGTCGTGTCATTTATCGCTCGTGGGCGCCCACGATCAATCGATTTTCCGTCAAGAAGAACCTCAACAACTATTACTGGAAAACGGCGAGGTTCGTCGGCCGCAAATTGGCGGAGCTGCATCGAGACCGTGCCGCCTGGGCAGCGGAAGCACCGCCGGATCCCACGCCGCAGCCGTACAGCGCGCGACTGTACATGACGCCCACGAACGGCGAAATGGTGCGTGTGTTTGCATCGCTCGGCCTCCGCGCCGTGCGTCGAATATTTGACAAGCTTGCGTACACGGAAGGTTGGGCGGTGGCGTATCGGTTCGGTGCGCGCAACGAATTTCCGAATGCCGCTCTTTACCGATTCAAATATCTGGTGCCACCGTCTGGCAGTATCTGGGCCGATCCGTTTCCCGTGCACGTGGATGGGAAATATTTCGTGTTCTTCGAAGACCTGATTGAGAGCAAGGGCATCGCGTCAATCGCGGCAATCGAACTTCGCAAAGACGGGACGCACGGTGAACCGATCACGGTTCTCGAACGCCCGTATCATCTCTCGTACCCGTTCATGTTCGAGTGGCAGGGCGCGCAGTACATGATTCCGGAAACCGGTGGGAACAACGCCGTCGAAATTTACAAGTGCACATCATTTCCCGACGTGTGGGAAAAACAGGCAACGCTTCTCGAAGCGAACGATCCGTGCGACGCGACGATCTTCGAGCACGACGGTCGATGGTGGATGTTCGTGAACATTTCCGCGCCAAACGTCACCGTGAATTGGGAAGAGCTGCATCTGTATTCCGCGGACAGTCCGCTGGGGCCGTGGATCCCGCACGCGCAAAATCCGGTGAAGTCGGACGTGCGCAACTCACGCCCTGCCGGAAAAGTGTTCCGTTACGAAGGGCAGCTGATGCGGCCCGCTCAGGATAGCTCGCGCCGCTACGGATACGCGACCGTGATCAACCGCATCGAGACACTCACGATGCACGAGTTCCGCGAAGAACCGGTGGCACACATTCTCCCCGAATGGAATTCTCAAGTGGTTGGAACGCACACGCTCAATAGCGTGGACGGTCTCACTGTTATCGACTGTGTGTTGAAGCGTCGCCGGCTGTTCGCATGAAAGAGAACATCCTGATGCTCATCCAAAGCTTCATTCAGGGTGGCTCCGAATCGCAGATGGTACAACTCACCGGCTTGCTGCACGACAGTGGGCGCTACAACCTCCATGTCGCCTGCATCAATACCAACGGTCCGCTTCGCGCATCGCTTGATCGTTTGAATATCGATATCCCGTCGTTTCCCATTACGAGTTTCAAGAACGGCACCATGGTGACACAGTCGCGACGATTTGCGGCGTACCTGCGCGAGAACAAGATCGACCTCATTCACACGCACGATTTTTATTCCAACATTTTCGGTATGGTTGGCGCGACGCTGGCCAGGGTGCCGGTCCGCATTGCATCGAAGCGGGAAACCACTGGGCTCCGAAGCCGAGCGCAACTCATGACGGAGTCGGTGGCCTTCGGGCTGGCAGATGCAATTGTCGTGAATGGTGAGGCGGTCCGTGCGCATTTGCTGGACAAGGGCATACGGCCCGACAAACCGGTCGTGATTCACAACGCGGTCAACCTGACGCGTTTTCCCGTTGATCTGGATGTGTCAGCCGCCAGCGAATTGGTGTCCTCGCTACTGGTCGAGTCGGTCGCGAAGCGCGAACCGGTATTCGTCACCATGGTGGCGAACATGCACCACGAAGTAAAAGATCACCGAATGCTGTTACGCGCCGCCCGTCGCGTGTGCGATCAGATTCCCAACGCAGTGTTCCTGCTGATCGGTGAAGGAAAACGTCAGGAGATGTTCCAGACACTGGCGTCCGAACTGGGTGTGGGCAACAACGTTGTTTTTCTCGGCCACCGTGGAAACATTCCGGAGTTTCTTCGACTGTCCGACGTGTGTGTGCTGAGTTCCATTGCCGAAGGTTTTTCGAATTCCATTCTTGAATACATGGCTTCAAAGAAGCCGGTTGTGGCCACCGCCGTGGGCGGCGCACCCGAGGCGATCATCGAAGGTGAAACCGGCTATCTCGTCAATTCAGGTGACGATGAGGCGATGGCTGATCGAATTCTTCGTCTGCTGAATGATCCTGCGCGTGCCCAGGAGATGGGTAGGAAGGGGCGTTCAGTGGTCGAGGAACGGTTTTCGCGGCAGGCACTCGTCAACAACACCGAGAATCTCTACGCCACGCTGCTGGCGAAGCGCCGCTAGCTACTGCACACTGACTGACATCGCTGCGGTTGCGGGGCGCGACGGTTGCCGGACCCGACGAACAGCAAGCGCCGGCTCACCACCCGAAAGACGCAGCGATGCGGCGATCAGCGCGACGCCGAGAAACGGGAACACTACCGTTTCGAGCGACCCAAAGATCGCACACAGTGCGAGTCCCAACAATGCTGACTGGTAGGTGCGACACCGCTCACGAAGTAGCGCATCGTTCGGCGATTTGAGCTTGTCTATTTCTTTGACTCTCTTCCGCAATTCCCTGAAGCAACTGACGAACACCAGTAAGTAGAGCGTGGTCCCGACGAGACCCGTTTCCGCCATCAGTCGCAGATACGTGTTATGCGCGTCTTTTTGTCCACGTGCGCCTTCCCACTCTTTTTTCTGCCGGGCATACTGTTCATGCGCAATCGAATAGTTGCCGATTCCAACGCCCATCACCGGATTGTCAGCAATGATAGCCCTGGCAATCTGCCAAATCGTATATCGCTGCTCTGCGGATGAATCCGATTGCCCCAATGTTTCGACCGAAGTCAGGTACTGCATGCCGCGAATGCGATCCCACACTCCCTGCGGAGCAAACAACACCGCCACAAGTCCGATACCCACCACGGCCGAGCCAAGGCGCAATTTGTAGCGCGTGCCTGCAAACAGATACAGAAACATCAATGCGAGGCCAAGCATGCCCGCTCGGGACTGCGTAATGAGAATGATGAACGGCAATGCGATCACGCCGGCAAACGCACACGCTTTCACCCAGAACTTGTCGTGTGACCGCAGCCGTTCGAACGACATCGCGAGTGGCATCAACGAATACGTTGCCATATCGTTGAAGTTCGAGAACGCAAAATTCCAGCCAAAGCGACCAAAGGCTCCGTTGCCGGTCAGGAAATTGAAGAGGGTTCCGCGCACCGGGTAAAATGCGAAGAGCCCCAACCAGACCAGGGTGATGAATCGATGCTGTCCGGTTGTCCTGATCGCATTGAATGCCAAACAGCCGATCAGGAAAATCTTGAAAAGTTCAACCCAGGAGTCCCACGCTACCGAACTGTTGAAGGCGGCTGGAAGCAGTACCAGGGACCATGCCAGAAACGCCGCGTAAAAGTAGATCGGCGGGCAAGCGCGCAGCGGACGAACCGTCACGACCACTGCAAACAGTCCTACGACAATTGCCGCCGTTCCAAGCGGCACCTTGTAGCTGTGCACCACAAACAAGTAGAGGGCAACTGCTGCGGTGCCGATTGTCAAACCGACACCAAGCGGAGCGACTTTCGCTTTTGCGGGCTTGGCGCCTGGCCTGGTTTGGGTGTGACCGACGATTGGCAGAGTGGTCGCTCGAGGTAACGACTGCATGAATCTCAGGTTTCCTGGATGCGTGGGGTCAGTCTACACCTGAAACACCGCGGGGTTGGCGTCGGGCTTCCATCAATGTCATACATTGACGACGGCCGACAACGGAACGCCACATGCCGAAGGTTTTGTCTCAGCATTCTACCGGCCAGGCGTCATAACGTTTCGGACAGCCTCTTCCAGGACATCGCAATCCGCGCCAATGCCCGACGGCATCGACGCATTGGCGAGCCAGGTCTTCACCTGCTGACAGACGCGCTCGGACGTGGTTCCGTCTGGATAAGGAGCCGTGGCAGGGAAGAAATTGGAGGCTGGATACAGTGATGCTTGCAGTGCTGGTATGACGTTGCGGAGAAACACGGAACCAGGCGCGAAGGCATTGAGTGCATTCGTGCCAACGCCTGCACCACTCCCCAAAAAGCCGTACTCGGTTTTCGGAAACACGTTGTTCGCTATGGTCAGGCCTACCGCGGGAATTCCGTTGCCATCGAAAATGGCGGCCATCGCGGCGCGTCCGTTCAGAGTGATCGTGTTGTTCACCAGCGAAACGTCGTGATGATCACCGAGGATCATGAACACGCGTCCAATGGTACCGGCGATTGGGTCAATCCCAATATCCTGCCAGAGATTGTTGAGCAGAACTACGCGTGAGGTCGGATTCGTGGGCAGCGTGCCGCCAGTGTACGCGACACGTGCGGCGATGTTGGCGCCGCCGGTACTGTTCTTGATCACGTTATTGCGGACCATCACATCCTGAACTGTCGTCCACGCCCACGACGAGTTGTTGTCCGCCAGCGTCTGAAAGAGAATGGCGTAGCCCGCTTGCGCGTCGATCCAGTGATTTTCGATGATGTTGCCTTCGAACAGCACCCGTTTACCGTGCTTGAGTTCGAACGCCGCTTTTACCGTCCAGACTCCACGGCCCCAGCTCAACGGCTTGAAGAGGTAGTTGTGCCGGATCGTGATATCAGACGGCGAAACATTCGTAATCACTGGATCGGCGCCGCCAAACATGATGGCCTGGCCTGACCCTTCGATGTAGTTGTTCTCGATAAGAAACGGCCCGCCGCCATTCCAGCCGCAAATGCCCTGCGCGTCATTGCCTTTTGCGTGGCACTCGCTGATCCACGAATCAATGACCGCGAGCGAGCGGCCGTTGAACGCGATACAGCGTGAGTTTCCAACAGTCGTCGAACCGTGGATGTACATCCGATCCAGAACAATGTCGCTGGGCTGCAACTCTACGGTTTTTTCATCACCGCGGCCGAGTACGATGATGCCGTAGTTGTAAATCGCGTTTTGTGCGTGTTCAATCTGCAACCCAACCAGCCGCCACCGACGAGCGCCGTTGGCCGTGCGCAGCGCAGGCTCTTGATTGGGCGTGACAATACGCGCCGCGTTCGCAGCTTGTGTGGGTGTCATTCGTGTGCCTGCGGCTACGCCGACGGCCTCCGCTCGCACGATGATCCAGTCACTACCTGCACCCGGTTTGGCGGGCAACACAAAATTTCCGGTGAACGTCGCGCCGGAGGCCAAGATGATCTCGTCGCCGGGTTGGGCTTCATCCAGCGCGTTCTGAAGGTTTCCGCCGACTGCGATTTTCACCGATTTACCAGCAGTTCCGCCACGCGTACGCCCCGAGGGATAACGCACATCCACCGTGGCCTTTGGCGCGGCAGGGGCGACGTAGGTCAGTTGGTCCGTTGCAGGATCATCGTCCGCCACGATCAGCAACGAGGAGTCGGCAGCCAGCGCCGTTGACCAGGTCACCCAGGTTTGGCCCACTCCCAGAGCATACAGCATGCCCTCGCCGTCAATGCCGGCCACGGAAGAGTCGCGAACACTGACCTCACTCTCCGAGACTGACCCGGCGTCTCCTGAGTCGGCCGCGACCAGCACTCGGGCGCCCAGCGCCACAGTATGCCCGCTCAGCGCCCTGAGTTCGGCGCTATCGAGCCTGAGGCCTATCGCAGCTCGGGGCGCCGGCACCGCTGGCGTTTCGGACAGCCCGAAGCTGATCGGGGCATCGCAACAGGACGCGCCAATAGCCAATAACAGGGGAAAGAATGTCATCCGAATTCCAGAGATGAGTGATCGACGCCGCACGTCATCGAAGTCGGTGCTGCGCTTCATGAGTCCATCATTCTTGAGAGTGGGTGACGCGGGTATGCGAGTGAGTATAGCCATTCCGTACGGTCTTGCCAGCCCAGCAGGTCCGCTATTGCTATGGGCCACTCAGTTCCCGGTATAGATCGAGCACCATTTCCCTGGGGTCGGGCCCGTTCGTGGTCCCATGGTGACTGACCAAAGCTGGACTGTCGAGCGCGGGGGTAACGGCCGCCGATAACGTCTCCGCGTCCAGATTGCCGAGTAATTGCACGCCCTCCGGACGCATCCCGTTGTTCGTCGCCAACACGCGGGTGCCCAGGCTTAATGCTTCGCGCACGGACAGCGCGTCGCCGTCGTAGTGCGTGGTGCGCAACAACAAGTCTGCACGCGCGATTGCCGCCAGTGTTTTCGGGCGCGGGACATCGCCTGCCAAGAGGATGTGTTCGTGTTCGGGATGTGAATCGATTGCAACGCGTAACGTGTCATGCATCGAACCGCTGCCAATAAGCACGAGCCCTGCATTCGGATGTTGTTGTCGAACACGAGTGAATGCCGCGAGCTGGACGTCGAGACCGTACTCAGGCTCGAGCAGGCCGACGGCGAGCAGAAAGGGTTCATGTCTGGCAACGAATGTTTCGATGTTCTCCGGAAGTGGTTCCTGCACAACGGTCGCTCGATCAAGGCCGCTGGCGAACGGCTCAATTAGATGCAGCTTTTTCGACTTCACTCCATAGCGTTGGAACGTCTCTACCAATGCTGCATTGACACCAATGACCGCATCGAGTCGGCGCAGTGCAAACCCGTGCAGCGAAAATGGGGACGCGCGCAATCCTGCTTCGGACGTTGGGTATCCCCCCGAATGAAACGTGAAGATGTTCTTTGTGTGCGGAAGCGCCGCGAGAACGATAAACATCGCTGATTGTCGCGCAAATAAACTGCCACCCAGGTGCACGTGCACGATGTCAGGGCGCAAGCGCAACAGCGTTTTGACAACCTCTAGCGGTGTATTGGGAAAATAGAGGTCGTCGTGTTCGGCCTGCCGATGGCGCGTGAGGTTCATGATCGAACAGCGATCACCACGCGCGCGAATGCGTTCACGCAGGCCCATGATGTGCGTTTGCACACCGCCCCACGGCGGTGGCACCGGCCCCATCAAACAAATGTGCCGAGCAGTCACGTCAGACTTCGTCAAGCGCCAACGAAACGGTTTCACCAACGTCGGCCGATTGCAACAGGCGCAAACAACCAATGGTTGCACGCGCGCCGTCGAATCCGTTTGGATAGCTGGGTTTTCCGCCTTGCGTCGCGCTTACGAACGCGGAGAGCTGCTCGTCATATCCTTTGTCGGGAAACAACTTCTGATGTTTCTCGCGCAACGCACCCGGCGTGAACATTGTTTTGAAATCTTCGACAGCTACCGACACGCCTGGTGCGAAGGCTTCAACTCGTTCACCCCCCCCCTTGGGGTTTCCAACCGTGCAGTATGTGAGCGAGGCAATCGAGCCATCGGCGTAGGAAAAATTCGCGACAACGTTGTTTTCGCCGAACGGTTCCGACGCACGTTTGGGCAAGCGACACGCTTGCACACTGAGCGGCTCCGAATCCAGCAACCAGGTAAAGAGGTCGAGAAAATGGCAGGCTTCGCCTAAAATGGCGCCGCCAATGCTGGGATCGGCCATCCAGAAACCATTGCCAATGCCTGGCGAGTTGACACGCGCCGAAAGCACTGCAGGACCAGCGCGTCGCACCAGTTTCTTCTTGAGTGATTTGTAAATCGGCGCAAAGCGACGGTTAAAACCAACCTGCAGCACCCGACCACTTTCCTTTTGTGCCGCCAGCAACGCGTCGCACTCGTCTTCGGTAAGTGCCATGGGTTTTTCGACAAACACGTGCTTGCCCGCCTTAAGTGCTTCGAGCGCTTGCGTGGCGTGCAGCGGATTGCGACTCGCAATGATCACCGCGTCGAGATCTTTGTCCTGCAGCAGTTCACTGAACTCTGTCGTGCAATATTCGGCACCGAAACGTGTCGCGTACGCCTTGGATCGCGATCCATTGGCGGCAAAAACCGCGCGAAGTGTGGCGTTGTTCAACTTCTGCAGCGCCTGCAAATGAGCCCAGCGGGCAATGTTGCCTGCACCAACGAGCCCGATACGCGTTACGCCCGTGCGCACCCCGGTGGCTTCGCGCAGCTGCACCCGCCGTTTGAGCAAACCGGCCGTTGGTTTTTGGGCGACAGAATCATACTTGAGCAACACCGCCAGACTATCCGTGCCTGGCGCCATGATGGTGCTGTATGCCTGTGGTGCCGCATCAAGATCGAAACGATGCGAAACCAGCGCTTCGACATTCACCAGGCCCGCGCTGGCCAATCGCAGGAACTCCGTCATGTTGCGATTCTCCGTCCAGCGCACATACGCGGCGGGATAATCTTCGCCATCGCGCTCGTAGTGGTCGTCGTAACTGCCCGGGCCGTACGCTCGCGCCATGAGTAATTGAATTTCCTTGAGATACATCTCAAGCCACGGAAATTCGAGCGCCACTGCACCGACCACTGCAATACGTCCGCGATCACGCGTGAGACGGAGCGCGAGCTGGCTTGGCGCCGCCGACTTTGCCGCCGCCGCAACGATCGCGCAATCAACACCGCGTCCTTCGGTGAGCGCACGAATGGCCTCGGGCGAACCCTCGCTGCCAGCAAAACCACGTTCAGCGCCCGACCGAATAGCGAGTTCCACACGCGCCGGATTGAGATCCAGCGCAAACACGCGCGCTCCCTGCAAACGCGCGAGCTGGCACACCAACTGGCCCACCAAACCAAGGCCGACCACAGCAACGGTTTCACCAAGCGCGGGCTGCGCAATACGCACAGTGTTCATTGCGATCGCGCCCAGCGTAGCAAACGCCGCCTGGTCGAGACCTAATGTTTCGGGAACAGCGGCAACGAGGTGCCGAGTGGTGGCGATGATTTCGCCGTGGCCTGTGCCTTCGCCGCCGTACGCCACCATCGATCCAATTTCGAGATCGCGCACCGACGAATGTTTGTCGACCACTTCGCCAGCGCCGGCATACCCCAGCACAGCGTAGTCCTTGAACTTGGCCAAAACCTCACGCACCGTGCGTTCGGGACCGTTAGCCCTCATCGCATCGAGCACCTTCTGAATGTGCGACGGATTGCCAGCCAGCTCTGAGACCAGACTGCCGGTTTTGATGCTCGCGGTTTCGGTACCGCTGGAAATCAACGAAAAATGCGGACGCACCAGCACCTGCTGGCGTCCGGGACGCGCCGCTGGAACATCATCCACGATGATCTCTTTCAGACCACGTCGTATAACCTGCTTCATCGCTACTCCCTTAAAGTTCGTGCTGCAACTGCCCGAGTTTGCGCGTTCACATTGGCGCTGTTACGCAGCCAACCAACTTTCTACCACGTAATCCCGCGATACCCCACCGCACTCTCGACCACACGATCGCGCACACGCACGAGATCAATAATGGCCTTGTCACGCGTGCGCGCCTCCGACAACACCACCGAACGCGCGATGTCGGTGCCAAGCACCAGCACCTCACAATCGTCGACAACCTCGTCTGGTGTTTCCGTCATCAACGTCCAGATGTGCGGAATTTCCTTCTCGATAAACGTCTTGTTCGCGCCCGTAATCTGCGCTTCGCGCACGTAGCGATCGTACACCTTTACTTCAAAACCGCGACCAATCAAACGCTCAACCAGCGCGACGAGTGGTGATTCGCGCAAATCGTCGGTGCCAGGCTTGAACGCGAGCCCCAGTACGCCAACTTTGCGTTTACCACTGTCAACGACCAACCGAAAGGCCCGCTCGATTTGCAGCGCGTTGCTTTCCAACACGGCGCGCAGCAGCGGCGTTTCGACATCCAATTCGCGAGCCCGAAACGTTACGGCGCGCAAGTCTTTGGGTAGGCACGAACCACCAAACGCAAACCCCGGGCGCAAGTACGCCGGAGAGATATTGAGCTTGCGGTCTTCGCACACAATACGCATGACTTCATGGCTGTCGATGCCCTGCGCCGCGCAAATGTTTCCTATTTCGTTGGCAAACGACACCTTGAGACCGTGAAACGCATTGCACGTGTACTTGATCATTTCCGACACGCGCACAGGCACAACAAACACGGGCGCATCCAGACCGCCGTACAAATCACGCACGGCCTGCGCGCCCTCTTCACTCTCCGAACCGATCACCGTAAACGGCGGATCATAAAAGTCCTTGATGGACGTGCCTTCCCGCAAAAATTCGGGGTTCGCACACACGTGAAATCCAACGCCGCTTTTAAGTCCCGACGCTTTTTCCAGAGCCGGAATCACAAGTTCGTGAACGGTACCCGGCAACACGGTACTGCGAATGACCACCGTATGAATGGAACCCTTGGCCAGAATGGCTTCGCCAATTTCAGCACACACGCGTTCCACGTAGGCAAGGTTGAGCCCACCGTTTGCACGCGATGGCGTTCCAACGCACACCAGCGAAACGTCGGTTTCCGCGACGGCTTTGGTAACGTTCGTGGTCGCGCGCAGTCTGCCCGCGCTCACCATCTGCGAGATCAGGTCCTGAACGCCATCCTCAACTATGGTGGCCGTGCCGCGATTGATGAGGTCGACCTTGTCGGCGGCGACATCAACGCCCACCACCTCATGTCCTTCCTTGGCCAGGCAACCCGCCGACACACAGCCGACGTACCCAAGACCGAACACACTCACTCGCGCCATCAGCTTCCCCTGGTGTTGTTGAAACGTTGCACAGCGTGATCGCAAGCATCGGAGAATGCCTGCGCAACTCCCGCCCACGAATGATGCAGGCGCACGAACTCGGCCGCCTCTCCCGCAATAGACGATGCGCGCTCGCGGTTGCTAACAATACCAGCACACGCCGCTACAGTCTGGGCCGCAGTATCGGCAATGAGCAGGTGCACACCATCCGTCACCGGTAACCCCTCGGCGCCAATGGTGGTGGAGACAACGGGACACTCCATTCCCATCGCCTCAAAAATCTTGAGCCGAGTGCCGCCGCCAATGCGAAGAGGCACCAGCATAGCCGATGCCGCCTCGAGGTGCGGTCGTACGTCAGGAACGGAGCCCGTGACTTCAACCCCCGCTGCTTCGTCAGCGAGCGCGAGAACTGCGGCCGAGGGCGAACGGCCTACGATGCGAAACCGCGCGTGTGGAATCTTCCGGCGCACGTCGGGCCATACCGACTCACAAAACCACTTCACCCCTTCTTCGTTGGGCAGCCAATCCATCGAACCCACAAATATGAACAGCGCCGCGTCGCGAGCGACGGTGTTGTGTGGTCGGAAATAGTCCGTATCAACACCCGTCGGCACCGCGACTGGTTTGATCGCGCCAAAATCTTTCTCAAGTGCAATGGCATCCGTATCGGACACGGCTACCACGAGATCCGATCGCTTGCACCACGTCTGCTCAAACGCGCGCATGCGGCTTTCCTGCAATCGAAAAAGGCGCTGCTTCAGAAAACCGGTCGCGGTTTCAGCGTGACGACGCCAAATCTCGGTTTCGACGTTGTGCTCGAACAACACCACCGGCACACGCAACGAAGCGGGAACGCCCGCTGCGGGAGCCAGAAAATCGACAATCACGACATCGAACTTATCGGGCGTAGCGTTCTTCTCCAACCACGCGGTGAGTGCCGCCGACTTGTACCGCCACACTGCAAAAGGCAGCGACGAAAACAAACTCTGCGCGAGGTCAGACCAGTATTTTGCCTGCGACCGCGTGGGCTGCACATGGGGAATGCGCACAACAGTGTTGGCGTACTCGTTAGCCTGTTCCAGCGCGGGATCGTTGGCCGAATCACCGTGCAACGCCACGTAGGTGATGTGGTGGTTGGCCTTGAGCGCGCGCAGCATCTGGTACGTGCGAATACGCCCGCCCTTGTTGACCGGATGCAGCAGCTCGGTCTTGATCCATAGAATTCGCACGCTAGACCGCTTTGGGTGTGGCCTTGGGCGTCATGATTGGCAAATTGTCCATCACGGACGGTTTCTGCCAACCCAGCGAACGCGCGACCGACGCGTGGTCTTCGCCATCGATGAAGATGCGATGCCACAATTCGAGTCCCATCAACACCCACAACCGTTCGTCGTGTTTGCGATGACCGCTCACATGCTCGTTGAACATGGTGCGCACAGCGTCGTTGTCGAGCACTCCGCGTGCCGACGCACGACTTCCCAACACCAACGCTTCCGCGCTTTGTTTAAGCGGACCACGAATCCACGCGCCAACCGGCACGGGAAATCCCATCTTGGGTCGGTTGAGGATTGTGTCGGGCAAATGTGGCTTCATCGCGGCGCGGAGCAACCACTTGGTTTCTGTGCCGCGCAACTTGAATCGATCGGGCAATCGCGTCACCCACTCGGCCAACGGATGGTCGAGAAAAGGCACGCGGCTCTCGATACTCGCCCCCATGCTCATCTGATCCTGCTTCATCAGCAATTCGTGCAAATAGGTTTTCGCGTCTCCGTACAACAGCTTGCCCAACATTCCGCCCTTGCGACCGTCGTAGGCGTTGCGGAACGTCGCGTGCGGATCGACATCGCCAATATTCGCGCGCGTTTTTGTCGACAACAGGTCGTTCACGGCGCTTCGACCGAAGGCCGCAAAGTTGTCGAGGTACAAGGCTTCGAGTGTCGCTTCGCGCACCAACGCCGTTCGTGAAAACTTCTGCGCTAGCGCACTTCCGCCATTCGCCATGCCTGTAATCGATCGTGACACCGCACCACGCATGAATCCCGGTGCGTGACGCCACGCGCCAGCGATGCGCTGGTTTATCATCGTCCAGCGATACCGATAATAGCCGGCCAGCAATTCATCAGCACCTTCGCCCGTCAACACCACTTTCACGTGTTGCGCGGCCAGGCGCGACACCATGTGCAACGGCACGCTTGATGGATGCGCGATTGGTTCGTCTTCATGCCACGTGAGCAGTGGCAACGCCGCAAAGAAATCGTCGCGGCCCAACTGCACCTCATGATGCTCCGCGCCAATGTGCCGAGCCATGAGGCGTGCGTATTCGAATTCGTTGGCTTCCCGCTCTTCGAACGCAACTGAAAATGTCTTGAGGTCGCTCACTCCCAAGTCGCGCATAATCGCCGCGATTGCGGACGAATCGATACCGCCCGACAGAAACACACCCAACGGCACGTCGCTCATCAGGCGCAAACGCACGGACTCTTTCAGGCGTTCGTAAAACTCATTCGATACGTCTTCATCGCGCAGACCCGTATCACCGTTCTCTCCGGCAACCGGCAAATCCCAGTAGCGGAAAATTTGCACCTTGCCCGCCTTCCAGCGTAGTGCGCATCCGGCTTCGAGACGTTGCACACCCTTGTACAGCGTCTGTACGCCCATCGGCGCGCGGTTGGCCAGAAAAGACGGAAGCGCCGACTCATCGAGCTCCGCTTTGATGGCGCCCCCTGCCAGCAATGCCTTGATTTCTGATGCGAACCAGAAAGTGCCGTCATCGGCGAGATGGTAATACAATGGCTTCACGCCAAACCGGTCTCGCACCACCAGCAGTTCGCGTTCTGCCTTGTTCCAGATTGCAAACGCAAACATGCCGCGCAACCGCTCTACACCCTTGATGGCGTCCGCCGCGGTGACGTGCAAAATGGTTTCGGTGTCGGAACGCGTGCGATACACAACTCCGCTGGCCTGCAGTTCCGAAAACAGCGACGGATGATTGAAAATTTCGCCGTTGAACACAATCGTTCGTTGTTCGTCGGCAGTGTGCATGGGCTGTTGTCCTGTCGACAGATCAACAATGCTGAGGCGGCGATGGCCTAGCACGACGCCATCATTCACGTAAAGCCCAGCGTCGTCGGGTCCGCGGTGCGCAATGGCGTCGGCCATACGCACCACAAGCGGATGCAGCGTGGCTGCATTCGTCGACACCGAAACGACACCGCAAATACCGCACATGGATCAGACCGTTGAAGGGACAGAACGCGAACGATGCTGTGCGCCGGATGCGTGGGCACCGGGTGGCAACATCGCGCCAGAACGCACTTGCCACGAACCCGCGGCGGCGGCGTTGGAAACAAACATCCACTGTTTACTTGCACCGGGACGGACAAACGTAGTGCCGTTGTTAACGGCGTTTGTCACGCCAACGGCAACCATGCCCACCGGCTTGCCGGTCACGGCATCAACCTGAATGCACGCAATGTCTGCGTTGATGTTCAGATCGAGAAACGTGATGGGCTTATCATCGCCCAGCACAACCAACGTGTACTCGGCCAGCCCAGCGTGTTTGTCGCGAAGTGCCAACACTCCCACCGCGCCACCAATCTGTTGGCGAAAGCGCGCCGTGGCATCCCAGGAGATTTCCTGGCACGCCGAATCTATGACGATTGAGGCCAGCACTGCGTTGCCAATTGTCACCTCGCGCCACGCGCACACGCATGCCGGTGATTTCTGACCAAATTGCCGGGACACCGAACTGGTTTCCACATGCATAGCGCCAGCGGTACCGCCAAAGGTTACCAGCACCGCACGCTCCCATTCGCTTTCAATCAAACGTAGCGCGCTGACACCGGCTTCGGTCGCCTCGTGAACAGCTTCGATACCTTGAGCGCAGTGCCATCGCAATACGGCGTCGTGACGGCCAGTTGCTGCGAGTTCGTCTCGAATAATCCAAAGCCCGGCGGCCGCGTGTAATACGCCACGCCGGTGAATTACTGGAGCGGTCGGTTTTGCATAGGCGGAGTGCTCGCCCGTGAAGTACGAGAATTCAGGTTCGCTCGTCCAGGTGGATGCCGATGGGTGGGACACGGATTGCCAACGGAACGCCGTGGCTGGTACGCTGGTGCTGGTCGCGTCGATTTCGACGGTGTTGTGTGCAGCCGTCGAGCGAAATGCATTTCGCTCTGCGCCGATGTAGGTGAAGGTGCCCGCATCGACAAACAGCGGCCGGCCACCAATGGCTAGCTCCACCGAGAGCGCGTCCGCGTGTGAGTGACCATAACTCAACGCGCCGTGCGGACCTGCATCGACCGTTAAATGTCCGTCGCTGGCCCCCCAACCGTCACGCATGACAAACATCCCGCCAACGGGAAAAGCGTGCGCGTGTTCTGCAGGCGGTTCATGTACAAGTGCGTCCCGAGTTGCGACTGACGCGGCACCCAGCATCCAACACATCGCGGCATCATCGCCGCGTCCCATCCACGCGAGATCGCTGCGATTGAGCACGACCGCACCGGTGCCAAGCAGTGATCGAACGTCATGCGGCAACCGATTGTCCAGCTGCACAAGCCGTCCACCGTCATCATCACCAATCAGCGGAATACTGCCGTCGCCGCGCGTGATGTGCAGCAACACGTCAAATAGACGATGTAGTGCGTCTTCTACACGATCCGACACCGGGCGATTTGCAGCGCGCGCGAGCAACAAATACTGCAGATAGATGTCGATAGTGTAGCGGTGGTATTGCGTTGCCTGTTCAAAATACACGCCGTCGGGCAGCACCTGTTTCTCAACACTTGCTTCAAGAACTTGTGCTCCCAAATTGCGCCAGCATTGTGCTTGCGGTAGTTCGGGACATTGCGTGCCGATGTAGAACAGACCCAGTGCTTCGCCGGTGAGGTGTGTGTTGGGGCTGAAATACGTTGAGAGGTACCGTTCGAGGTGACGTCCGTGGTCCTGCAGGCTTCGCAGTGTTTTGGCCTGAACCGTGGCATCAACCACCAACGCGTCGCGCATCAATTGCAGCGCCCAGATCCAGGAAATCGCGCGATACGAGACTTCGAGGCTGCTCGCCCAATTCATTCCCACCGTGGCGGGATTGCCATCGAACCACGACTGCAGATACCGCACGAATGCCTGCGGCCAACGCTCATCGCGCGAATACAGCCAGGCTTGCCCCAGCGTGACGAAATATTGATGTCGACTTATTTCCCACACCACTTTGTGATCACCGACAATGGTGGGATCGAGGTAGGGAATCGTGCTCCAGTGGCGCAGGGGCGCGGAAAGATTCGCAAACGGATCGCGCTGCCATTGGGGTGACTGGCCAATGTGCACGAGCCCGTAGCCGAGCAGCGGAATGTCACCGCGCTCGATCGCGGCCGCACTTTCAAGAATTTCCGTTTCATTGCGCGGCGCGACCTGGCGCAACATCGTCAACGTTGAAGCGGCGTTGTTCACGCCCGCGAAAAACGGCTGCGCAAACGTTTGTGCGCCCAGCGTTGGTGCAGAAGTGGCGCTATTGCCGAATCGCAGGGCCGCACGTTCCGTCAAGGCATACGCCCGCTGGGATACGCGAGAGTACAACTCGTGCGAACTGCGGCCTTTCAGTTGCTGCATTTTCGAGAGCAACCGGCTGATCATTGCGGCTTATACCATTCGCCGCTTGAAACTTCAGCTGGCGCCAAACGCCGGTAACACTTTGAATACGGACTTCGCGAGTGG
>Ga0105047_10002588_pt1 | contig 32216 bp, 30 predicted proteins | sample MAT04_FD_78384 | JGI IMG/M metagenome (GOLD analysis project Ga0105047, IMG submission 78384) | Freshwater microbial communities from Lake Fryxell liftoff mats and glacier meltwater in Antarctica - MAT-04 (megahit assembly) | ecosystem: Environmental > Aquatic > Freshwater > Ice > Liftoff... | reverse complement strand
TGCGCATGGCCCAAGGCCTCCATTGCGAGTAACCCCGCCTCCTGCGCCCGGCCATTGCCGGTAAATTTCCCCACGAGATAAGTGCCGCCAGAGATTCCAGTCAAGCTATACCAGGCCCCCAACTGCGACACTCGGCCGCTCCAGTTCCGCTGGTCGAGCGTGCCCGGCAGCGACTCATTGATCTTCCGATCGCCTGCGATCAGGCCGCCGGAAATCACGACAAATGGGATTACGGATCGCGTTACGCTCTCCGCCGAGTAGCTACTCTTCCGAAACGGGCTGGAGAGTATCCTCCCCTCATCGCCCACGAAGCGCTTCGGCAGCGTCTTCAAAGTAACTTCTTCCCCGGCTGCGGGCACCAGGCAAGCGATCATCAACAGTCCGACCTTGTGCATATTTCTAATGGATGCGGACGTCCCCGGATGGATTCAAGCCGGTTTATGGTGTGGTCGGCTTTTTGTGGTATGCCAGTAAGTCATGATCACGCGCCGCTCGTTCGCCGCCCTGCCCTTTCTCCGCGTCCTTCCCGCGCTGGCCGCCCCGCCGGTGGGGCGGCCCAACGTCATCGTCATCCTGGTAGACGACATGGGATTCTCGGACTTGGGCTGCTATGGCAGCGAGATCCCCACCCCCCATCTCGACCAACTCGCCGACCACGGCCTGCGCTTCACCCAGTTCTATAACACCGCCCGCTGCAGCCCCTCGCGCGCCGCCTTGATGACCGGCCTCTATCCGCATCACGCCGGCATGGGTCACCTGGACCCCTACCTTCGCCCCAACTCCGCCGGCTACACGGGGAAACTGAGTGACCGCTGCGTGACGATGGCCGAAGTGCTAACCGACGCGGGGTACGCCACCAGCATGACCGGTAAGTGGCACCTGGGCCTGCAGAACGGCACCCCACCCTGGAAGCGCGGCTTCGCGCGTAGCCTCTGTTCGCCATTCGGCGAATTGTATTTCCCCGGACAGACCAGCCCGCGCGCCGGCAACGCCCGCTTACAGCTATTCTCCGATGGACAGGAAATTCCGACTGATTCCGGCGAAGTGGGCACCGGTTGGTACAGCCCTGACTTATGGACAAAATACACACTCAAATACGTTGACCAAGCCATTGCGGAAAAGAAACCATTCTTTCACTATCTCGCCCACAACGCGCCGCATTTCCCACTAATGGTACCGCCCGAGGATATTACTCGTTTCCGCGGCAAATACAAAGCCGGGTGGGATCAACTACGGCTGGACCGTCATGCCCGGCAGAAGAAAATGGGCCTCGTGAAAGCCGAATGGCCACTCGCCGAACGCCCAGCGGATTCACCCGCCTGGGATGCCTTGACGGACGCGCAGAAAGACCGTTTCGATCACCTGATGGCCCTCTACGCCGCGATCCTCTCTCGCGTCGACCGCAGCATCGGCGACCTGGTTACGGGCCTGAAACAAAGAGGTGTGTACGAAAATACGTTGATTCTCTTTATGTCGGACAACGGCGGCAATGGCGAAGCCGGGCCAGCGGGCCGCGTGACCGGCGAGCCTTTTGGCGCCGTAACTTCGTTTATTCACCTCGGCATGAATTGGGCCACACTCAACAACACGCCTTTCCGCCGCTACAAGCACTTTACCCACGAAGGGGGCGTGGCCACTCCGCTGATCGCGCATTGGCCCCAAGGGATCGACGCCGCCCAGCACGGTAAGTTCTTTCATCAACCCGCCCACTTAGTCGATATCTTGCCGACGGTGTTACAAGTGACGGGCACCACTTATCCCACTACCCGCGGCAACGCGAAGATTTTACCCGTCGACGGAGTCAGTTTCGCCGCGGCGTTTCGCGGTAAGAGCTTCACCCGCCGCGAGCCCATTTACTATTTCCACGAAGGCAACCGCGGCGTGCGGCAGGGTAAGTGGAAGTTAGTCATGAAATACAAGGGCGAGTGGGAACTCTACGACATGGAAGCCGACCGCACCGAACAACGCGACCTCGCCGCCGCGCGCCTGGCGATCGTAAAGAAGATGGCCGTGCAGTGGGAGAGTTGGGCGGCGCGCACTAACGGCGATCCATGGGAAGGTCCGGCGCGCAATAACTGGGGTGAGGAAAGTAAGTAGATCGAGCCTACAATCGGAGCACCCACATGCTCATCGTCGCGGCCGCGATTCCGACGCCCATGGCCAGGGTGAGCCCCACCAGGCTCCCCGCCATCGCCAGCCGGCCGTTCGGGCTCGCCGAGCGCTGCGCCCAAAAGTAAACCTCCAGCACCGCTAACGGCACCAGATATTGCCCGAAGGTCAGGAACGTGAGGAACGGCCCGGTGAACGTCTTGATATCGAAGCCCACCGGCGCGCGATGCAGCACCAGCCAGAACATCAAGCCCACACCCAGGCTGAGAATAGCGGCCGTCAGCAGATGTAGACCGACTCTTAAATTGCCCGCCGCATCGCCGGCGACGTAGCCATGGGGCATCACTTTGTTCCAGCCGGCAAGGTCGCCGCGCAGTGTAGCTCCGCCATAGAGAGACGCGATATAGAAGGCGAAGATTAATTGCCCGGCGGCGGCCACGACGAACCAGAATGTGGCGGCCCAGGGCAAGGCGCGGTGAGCACGAGAGGGTGACACTTCTGGCGATATGCATCGGCGCGGCAAGTGTTCCCTCGATCTTAGTGCGGATGCTGTGCGTAATGCTGACGCAAGAGGTCCTTGCCGTGGTCGTTGCCGTTGGGCGTCCGCACCACCGTGTGGATATGGTTGCCCGTGGGCTTACGGTGCCGGCTGAGGGCGATTGGCCCCTGGTGATCGAACCCAATCAACACGACGGGGCTATGGATGCGGTAGTAGAAAACGCTGGGCGGCCGCGCGTCACCGATCCAGCCGAAAGAGGTCTGGTCCAGGTGCAGGTCGATCTCTTCCATGCGCACGCGCCGGTGCGGCTCGGCCATGTTGCCGACGTATTCGTTGATCAAGGTGCGCAGCAGCTTCTTCTGCGACGCGGTCATTTTGGCGGCGGGCAGGCCGGCATAGTCGAGGACGATGTTGTCCTTGTAGGCCTCCGAAAGATTGCTGGTAGAGACTCAGGTGGACTTCACCCTGAATAGCCCAGGTGACACTCGGCATTCGTGGTGATGCCCGTACGCGGCCCCTTGATGGCATCCCGGCCCGAGACGGGCATACCGCCCGGGGGCTGGGCCAGCACCACCAGGGTCAGGACCGCGAGCGAAACCGGCTTCAAAAGAGTCACGTCCGGGAGTATCTCGCTACGAAGTGTTGAGTAAATCGGCAATTCAACAGAAAGAGGAAAAATATATGAGAATTTTTCGCCGCTCAAACCACTTATCTACGTGAGACTGCGTGCAATTATTTTGGTTGGGCTTTGCCTGGGACTCGCGACCGGGCAAAATCCTGCTCCGAGCGACGCTGGGGCGAAGAAGCAGTACGTCGAGAAGCGGGCGGCGATCCTGCGGCAGATGGCCGAGATCAAGGCCAAGCTGTCGGCGCTGGAGCTGGAGCTGCAGTTATTGGAGGAGTCGCGGACAGCCGAGCCCTCCGCGACTCCTCCGCCATCGTGGCGGGAGGAGCCCGGAGTGGCGGGCGATGGGGCGGCCAAAAAGCCGTCGGCCCGCTGCCTATCGGTGACGAGGAATGGGAAGCGCTGCAGCCGGTCGGCCGAGGCCGGCGGCAAGTATTGCTGGCAGCATCGGCTCCATTAGAGCATGATGATGCGGAGGCAGGTCCAGCCGATGTAGCAGAGGGCTGGCAACTCAAGAAAGATGAAGATCCGGACGAAGGCTCGACCCATGAACTCGAAGCGCAGGAACAGGGCGGCAATCGCCCCGAACCAAACGATGTAGGGATTCAGCGACTCGAAAGTTTGCACGTGGGCGGCGGCGGTACCCCAGAAGATTAGTGGCCAATTGGACTCCGCTTTGCCGGTAAAGCGAAAGACGATTAGCCAGAAAGACATGGCGAGTAGACCGATAGTGGCGACAAAGTACATATGGTTAGAAAGCCCAAAGCAGACTCACGAAGCCGGTATTGGCCCGGTAGTTCTGCTGCGCCAGGAAGCGCTCTTGATAAGTGTAATACTGATACCCGAAGTTGGCGCGGACCTTGGGATGAAAGTGCCAGGAGATGCGGGCTTGGGGCGAGGCGAAGTGCAGTGGAAAGGTCTGCGCCTGCAGGAATCCAGCGATGCTGCCGGCCGGAGCATTCTGGGGCACGGCCACCGACCGGCCATCGCCCAAGTCCTGGTTGCGGGTGTAACCGGCACTCAAATCGACTTTCCTGGCGACCATCAACCGCGCCAGAATGTGGATCGCATGAATGTTGCTGACGTACCGCGAACGGTCGTTATTCACTTGGTCGCCATTGGCGAAGTAGGCAAGGCCCGTGAGGGTATCGAGGTGGATCTTGGCGTAGCCCGCGTCCAGGGAGAAGCGTTCCACCGGCGTCCAGGTGGCGTTCGCCGCGTAATTCCGGCTCTTGGCGCTGTGGCTCCACAAGGAAGCCGAGTTGAAGTTATAGCGATTGCGCGCCTGGGCACTCAACAGCAGCGACTTACGCTTGAATTGTACGCGGGCGCCAAGCGAGTGAAAGTTCCGTTCGCTAAGCCCGTAAATCGGACGGTCGGCGCGGCCGAGTTCGCCGTCTAAGTTGATCTGCAGCAGCTTTATCGGCTGAAGGCGGATGCCCGCGAGGCCGGTGTGCAGCCGGTTGGTTTGTTCGGCGGCTACTTTATCGACCGAGAACTCGTCACTGAGTTGTTCGATCGAACGGATCAGACGCTCGGTAAATTGATAACCTCCGAAGAGCCCGACTTGCTTGGTAACCCGGTAATTCACGTCCGTGGTGCTGGTGAAGGCGCGCACCCCCAGGAAATTGAAATTAAAGTTAGTAAATTGCAACGTAGAGTTATTAAACTCGCGATAGGAAGCGTCGCCTTCCATCTTGGTGTTATGAAACGCCAGGTGCTGTGAGATACTCAGCCGCTCAGTGGGAAAGATACTCCCGGTGACATTGGCGGCAAGCACCGGGCGGCGGCCGGTGCCAAAGAGTAAGTACTGGCGGTTAGACAAAGCGCCAAAGCGGGCGGTGCCGATCGCGCTTTCGTCGAGAATAAAATTACGGCGGCCCTCGACGTAGGTGAAGCGCCCGTTGAGCGCCCACCAGTGCTTCCCATCAGAAAGTAAGTGGGCTCGCCAACTGGGATTCTCGCCACGCCACGGCTGAGCGCGGTTGAAGCTGGTCAGCCTCGTGGAATTGGTCGGATCGTTGCCGCTCGACGGCGCGCTGAGATACTCCCGTGGATCATCCTTAAACCATTCCCAGCCGCGCTGCCAGAGAAACTTGAGTACGGTGACCTTGACTTCCCCGCCGATCCGGATTTCGTTCTGCTGACGGCGTAAGTCGGAGAAATACTGGAACTCATTGCCGCGGGAATCGAATAACTGGATCGTGGAGAGCCCCGGCCCCGATTGGCTGTTCCGGCTGTACCCCATAAAGAACTGATACTTCGATTGCGGCAGTAAAGTCAACGTCTGGTCCTGCCATTGGCGGCGGGTATTCATGAAGTGCTGGCCGTTCGAGATGGTGAGCGCCGGATTGTAATAGTCGTTAGTGCGCCAAGTGAGGTCGTAACGGTAGAGCTTATTCTTTTGCACGCGCAGAATCGCGGCTTGGTAGGGGTCGTTTCCCAGGCCCTGGGTGTTGAGCAGGATTTCGTCGAAGTACTTCCCTTTGCCCTCGCGGGAGTTGATCGTCAGTCCGCTGGATAACAAGCGCACACCGCGGCGATAGTTGACGTCCGAGCGGTACTTACCCAGGTTGCCTTCGACATCGTAAAAGCGGAAACCGGTCTCGAAGTTCTGCAGGATGTTATAGCCCTCGAAGGGGAGCCCGCGTGGGGGGCCCACGGTTTCATTCGTGGGAGCCACGGTCTGCTGAGCCAGAGCGAAAGCGGTGAAGAGTCTGCAAAGGAGGAGTCTCTTCATGGCTTATCTCCGGAACAGCCGGTCGCCATTCGACCCATGGATCTTCACGTGACAAGTGGTGCAGTTCTGATACCGCGGATCGGCCATGTTATGCGAGGGCGACTGAACCGCAATCCCGTCCCCTTGCCGCCCGAAGTTGCCCGCGCCGTTGTGGCATTCGAGGCATAAGGTGAAAGTCACCGGCCGCTTCAAGAGTCGCGCATTCATCGACCCGTGGGGACTATGGCACGTCTCGCAGCCATCCACCCGCACGGCGGTGTGCTCGAATACGAAGGGTCCCCGCTTTTCGACGTGGCACTTAAGGCAAGCCTCTTCGTTGCCCTGCGCCTGCGCTACCAGCCGGGGCCGCTGCCCCATGCGCCAAGTGGGAGCATCGGTGCCGTGCGGATTGTGGCAGTCCGAACACTGCATCACGCCTTCGTTCACCCGGTGCTTAAACGGCATCGAAAACTGGGCGCGAACTTGGCTGTGGCAATTGCCGCACAGGTCAATCTGCTTCTTGGCCAGAAGGAACTTGGGCGTCGCCGGCTTGTGAATGCTGTGGCAACTCGAGCAAACCACGTCGGCCTGCGTGTGCTCCGAACGCCGGATGTTGGCGCGGGAGATGGATTGGGTGTGGCATTCGAGGCAGCGGTCCAGCGTTTGGCGGGGGCTTTTCTCCGAGAATGCGAAGATCTTGGTCTTATCGCCGCGGCCTTCGATGTGCGCCTGTCCCGGTCCGTGGCAGCCCTCACAGCTTGACACTTGCCCCTTGTAGTGGGCGTTGCGAAAGAAGTCGCGGTTGACGTCGGGATGGCAGGTGCGGCAGGCGTTAGCGCCCACGTAACCTTTGGCGTCCGCCGTCACCCCATTTGGCAGTGGCATCTTGGGCGGTTGCCCCCAAGCCTGCGGCAAGGCAAGTAGTGCCCAGACTAACCACGCGAACATTACCCGATGAAGCACAGTATTCCGTAGTATATCTCCGCCACCATCGTTCTGCTTCTATCGGCAGACAGGGAAAACGGAGTTTACAAGAGCAAAGAGATGCTCACCATAGCCACGAAGTTATGAATCCAGTCGCCGCTCAATTTCGAGCCGCTGGCCGGGGCGATCACTTCCTTAGGGAACTGGCTGAAGTAGTCCTTCACTTCCACGCGGAAACCGACCCGCTTCGAGACGTTGAGCTTCACGCCCGCGCCAAAGGTGATCATTGGCTTGATCTCGGTGGTTTTCGTGAGGAAGGCCAGATTGCCGAGCGGTTGCGCCACAACCTCTTTGCCGGTGCCTTGGTAGAGCTTCACGCCGCCGCCGATAGCGACGAAGGGCCGCACCGCCGAGCCGGGCTTCGTGGCGTGGAGCAGCACGTCGTAGTGGATGGCGTGGGCGTTGGCTCCGAAGGTAGCCTGCTGCGAACCGGAGGCGAGCTTCGCGTCGTTCTTGAGGAAGGAGTAGCGGATTTCTCCCCCCACCACGCGATTCAGGTTCTGCCCGACGTAGCCGGTGGCGCCCCACCCGGAGTCGAACTTCGCATCGGCGCTCAGGCCCGCGCGGGTGACACTCTTGGCGGTGTAGAAACTGCCTCCGGCGCCACCGCCGACTTCCCATTTCTGAGCCAGTGCCGACTCGATCGATACCAGCATCAGCAGCCCGGCGGCTGCACACAATTGGAGCAAACTCTTCATGAATATCCTTCCCGGCTCACCCCCTTGATCTGGGGTTAGTTGATCACCCGCACCAGAACGGAGGTGGTGACGCTGCCCTGCTGAATGCTAAGCGGAACTTCGAGCCCGGTGGGTACATTCGCCGGGACGCGTGCATTGATTTGATAAACGCCAACCTGACCCGGGGTCAGGCCGGCAAAGTCGATCGGCAGTTCGTGCCCGCCCAGGACCACCTTGGGCTCCACCAGCGCCGTGGCTAGCGGTGAACTGGGCGAGGGCAAGCCCTCTTCAATCTGGGGCGAGGTGCGGCCGAGGCCGGTGAGGAAGATCGTGATCCGGTCCTCGCGCTTCACGGGGTTCGAGCCCGTGACCAAGCCGCCGTTGCGAATGTTGATGATCGAAGGCACTTCGCCCAGGCCTTCCACCATCTGGCGGAAGACGCCCGGCGCGGTGGGGAGCACCTGCAGGTTGAAGTTGTCGCTGACGCCGCCCGGGGTGCGCAGAATCATGGTGACGTTGCCATCGATGTTGAACGGCAACTGCGCGTTCACCTGTTTGTCGCTCACAAAGATGAGCGGCATCGGAATGCCGTTGATGGTGAGGCAGCTTTCGCCCAGCGCGGTGGGCAAAGGAATCTGGCGCGTCGCGACATTGACGGGGCTCAAGTTCTGGCCCGTGATGGAGATCAGGCCGCCGGGGGCGACGGGACGTTGGCCATCGGCCGAGTTCACCACGCGTTCGATCTTGGGCGGCGTCACGGCCGCGTCGTAGTTCCAGGGCAGCACCGTGAAGCCCGAAACGGTCAGGGCAATCAGGTTGGTGCGACTGGGGAGGACGGCAATGCTGCGAGTGAAGGATTGGGTCAACGACGGCAGCACGGGCGCTTCAATCAGCCGGGTGGCCCGCTGATCGGCGCCGGAGGTCAAGTTCACGCGTTGAATCACGCCAGGCGACTCGGGCGCCGTGGCCGTGGTACGAATGGCCGCCTGGTCGATGAAGGTGAAGCCCGAAGTGACACCGGAGCCCGCATCGAAGCGGCGCGTGGCGACCAGCGACGAGTTGAACATGATGTTGCCCACCACGAACTGATCGAAACTCGAAGCAGCGTAGGCGCCGCCTAAGGCCGTGTAATCTTTGCGCGAGATGGTAAAAGTGTCGGCGTTGCCGTCATAGAGCAGCATGCCGCCGGTGGCTTGCGCGGCCAGGATCCGGCTGCCGTTGCCCGAGGCGACCAGCGACGTGTTGAGGTCGATATTGTTCTCCCACACGCCTAAAGTGAGCAGTTCGGTGGCGACGCGCGCCGTCATGTCCACCCGGTCTATGGTGTGGATCGCTCCTGCCACGCGGGAGGCAATTAGCATCGCCCGGCCGGAGGCCGCAATCGAACGCGGATAGTGGCCGCCGGGCATCACGATCGGTGCCGAGGGCTGGAGGGTTTCAAGGTCATAGACCGAAGCGATCTGCGAATTGTCGTTGCCGATGATCAGCCAGCGCCGGTCGAAGCTAATCGCCATCTGCGTGGGCGTGTTACCGGTTTTGAGCGAGGCCGTCTGCTGATAAGTGTTGCCATCGAAAACCAGGACCTCGTTCGTGTTCTGGCGCAAGACAAAGAAGCGGTCGCGCGACGGGTCGGCCAATACGTCCACCAGGTTGCCGCTAACGTTGATCGTCGCGCCGCGCTGGTCGGGCTCGCGGTTGTTGATCAGCAGGCGTACGGTGGGCGGCACGTTGACAGAGCCCGTCGACCGAATCAACAGCCGGCCAGAGACCGTGCCGCGCGTGTTGGAGTAAGTATTGGGATCGATCGAGACGCGAATCACGGCCGGCGTCGTGCCGGTAGCCGGGCTGATCGTCACGCCCGGAATCGTCGAAGTGATGGCAAAGTCAGTGGCGCCGCCGCTGGGATCGGAGAGCGTAAACTCCTGCGTGGCAATGCGACGGTCGCAGAAGTTGCCCAGGAACATCAGGTCCTGCAGCGAAGCGTTCACCTTGCGCGCCTGCGCCAACTGGCCCACCGGAAAAATACTGACGCCGCTATCGGAAATGATATAGGCCGTGTTGTTGTCCGAGCTCAACACGCCCTTGCCGGCCAGGTTCTCCTGGATCTGAATGCGTTCCCGCACGGCGAGATTGTCAAGATCGACCACTTGTAGCACCTGCTCGATCACCGGTCCCGCGGGCGTGCCCGCGCCGGTGCCCGGGGTGCCCGGGGTGGCCGGTGTCGTGGGTGTCGTGGGTGTCGTGGGGGTGGTCGGGGTCGTTGGCGACGTGGGCGTCGCAGTGGTAGCCGGTGACGGGGGCACCTGCGCGTAAATCACGCCACGCGCGCTGTCGACCACGTGGCCGCCCACATTCAGCAGGCCCAGGGCGTTCGGATGCTGCGCTAGCAGAACGCCGCGCCGGTCATGAAGGGCCCAGCCCATCGCGATGCGCGTGCCGTCGCGGTTCACGCTGACCACGCGAGGCGCCATCGCCGGCGTCGAAGTGTAACCCTGCGAGACGATGCCCTTGGTGTTGACATCGTAGCGGAAGCGAATGGTGTCGGTAAGACCAAAGATCGAAAGCCCGTCTCCCGAAGCGGCCACCGATGCGGTGGTAATCTGGCTGGGGAACGAGGCCGCTGGTTGCGGAATCGTTTTGGCCGTTACACCCTGCACGGTGTCGAGCTGCCGGGTGGTACCCAGCAGCGGATCGAAGAGCAGGAAGTCCGAGGTGGTGACGACCAGCGCCAGGTTGTCGAGCCCGAAGGCCACGCCCAGCGGCGGGGCACTCAAAACAAAGTTCTGCCGGCTGTTGGTCGCCAAATCGATCAAGGTGAGCGAGTTGCGCGGCGCGGTGCCGACCGGCGTGGCGCCGTAGTGCGCAATCAGCAGCCAGCGGCCATCCGGCGATAACGATAGCGACCCCGGTTGGGGCGCCACGTTGATCGACGTCTGAATCGCCCCGTCCGCCAGGGACATCACTTCAATCCGGTTGGCGGTGAAATTAGCGATGTAGAGCACCCCCCGGGGTTCGTCAATCGCCAGATCCGAGGCTTGTCCTCCGATCGGGATCACCCGCCCAAAAGGCGCCGCCATCAAGCCCTCCACGAGCATGAGCCAGCACGCAAACAGAAATACTCTTGTCGTCAGCATGGTATGTCGCTCCGCAATCATTCGTTCTTCTCTCGTTCTTCCGGCTGGCCCCTTAAAAGGGCGCTACAGGATCTCCACCCGGCACGGGCTTTCGGACCCGTCCGGCGGCTATTCCCGCTCTCCACCATTCACTCAATTCCACTGAATTCGCCCGCCTGCGCGGCCCAGGGCGCACTCCGCGCCCTCGCCGCTCCCCCCGGCCCAGCCCACCCTCCTTGAGAGCCGTGGGCGCCGGGAAGTGGAAGCGTCCTTAGTCTTCCGCGCTGCCTTTGCGGCGGAGGACGATCACCCCCAGAAACGCAATCGCCAGCACGGCGCAAATAATACGAACCATCGATGAATCCATGTGCTTGTCTCCTTACCTGATATTCGGGCCGGGTCCAGCCCGAGCCCAACGGATACTGATTAATCGGCGGTTCCCCGCCGGAACTATATGCTGTTCATCATGGGGATCAGCTCACGAATGATCTTCATGACTACCGGTCCCACCGTGACGACGAACAGGGAAGGCAGAATACAGAAGAAGATCGGGAAGATGAGCTTCACCCCCAGCTTCGCCGCCTTCTCCTCAGCGATCTGCCGCGCTTGCACCCGCATGTAATCGGCGTGCGCGCGCAACGATTGGGCCACGCCCGTGCCGAATCGATCGGCCTGGATGAGCACCGCTACCAGCTTCTTCAAATCCTCTACCGATGTGCGGTCGGCCAGGTTGCGCAGCGCTTCAATGCGCCGTTTGCCGGCCTTTAACTCGTAGTTCACCGTGGCGAACTCCTCGGTGATCTCTTTGTGCGCGTGCTCGAGCTCCTTGGCCACCTGCACAATCGCCTGATCGAGACCCAAGCCGGATTCGACGCAAACCACCATCAGATCGAGCGCGTTGGCCAAACCGCGCTGGATCTCCTTCTGCCGCTTTTTACCGCGGATTTTTACATATTCATTGGGCCCAAAGAAGCCCATCAACCCCGCGGCCACGACGAAGATGCCCTTCATAGAGCCGTCGGTACTCGCGCCGGCCACCGCCACCGCGGCGATCACCGGCAACAACACGCCGAAGGCGACCTTGGCGCCGTAGAGCATCTTGAGGGCGTTGGGACCGCGAAAGCCGCTGCGGATCAGCCGCTTTTGCATGGCCGTGACGTCTTTGGGCGACGCCGGCATGACGTCGCTCAGCCGGGTCATCAGGTCCCGGAAGACCAGGCTGGGGTGCAGGGGCGTCTCTTCCTGCTGGTAGCCCGAGCCGGTCACGCGCTCAATCGCTTCCTTGGGCTGTACCCACAGCTTCATACCGATAAAGGAGATCGCCACGGCCACCGCCGCGAAGACCACGAATGTAATGAGCAGCATCATAAAATTAGCCCTCGATCTTAAACTTCGATGTCGACAATCTTACGGATCGCCCCGTAGCCGATCAATTGCAGTACCACCGCGCCGCCCATCATGTAGTTGCCGACCTCATCGATAAAGAAGAATTTGATGTAGTCGGGGTTGGTCAGGAACATCAGCACCGCGACGCCGAGCGGAATACTCGTCAGCGCCGTGCCCGTCATCTTGCCGTGAGCGGAAATGGCGCGAATCTTGCCGCGCAGCTTGAAGCGTTCGCGAATCACGACGGCCAGTTTGTCCAGAATCTCCGCCAGGTTGCCGCCGGTGCGCTTCTGCAACATGACGGCCGACACGAAGAATTGGACGTCAAGCGAAGGAATGCGTTTGCCGAGCTTCTGCAGCGCCACATCGAGCGGCAGACCCAGGTTGTGCTCCTCAAACGTGCGCCGGAACTCGGAGGAGAGCGGCTCCTGAAACTCGCGGTGGATCATTTCGAGCGAGACCGAGAAGGCATGGCCGGCTCGCATCGAGCGGGCCACAAACTCGAGGCTATCCGGAAAGAGCTCCTCGAAGCGCCTGAGCCGCGAATTGCGCTTGCGCCGCAGATGGAGAAACGGCAAGGCCGCCGCCACCAGGGCGATCAACGGCGTCACCGGGCGGTAGGCACCCAGAAAGTTCCAGCCGATGAAGAAACTCACGAGTCCCAAACCCAGCGAAGTGTGCACCAGCCGGGCGGGCTTCCACTTCACGCCCGCTTGCTCAATCATCTCGTCAAGCTTGCTCGACCAGTCGTAGCGCTGAAGGAGCCGTTTCGCGAAGCGGCCCTGGTTGGGATCTTCCACCGAGAACAAGGCCGGGCCAGCTTTGGCCGCCTTACCCTTGCCCGTGCGATCCTTGCCGCTCAGCCGGCTCCGAATCTGCTTCAAGTCGGAGTTTTTGAAGGCCTTGGTGACCACGAACCAAACGCCCATCGAAAGCGCCCAGACTACCACCGCGATCAGGACAAAATTCATACCTCTACTACCTCGTCAAACATGCTCGAGCTCAGCTTGATGCCGGCCGAGAGGAGTTTTTCGTAGAACTTGGGACGGATGCCGGTGGCCGCAAAACGGCCGATGACCTTGCCTTCCGGGGTGAGCCCGCGCTTCTCGAAGACGAAGATGTCCTGCAAGGTGATCATGTCGCCTTCCATGCCCGTCACCTCGGTGATGTTGACGACGCGGCGCGACCCGTCGCTCAGCCGCGAGGCCTGCACCAGCACGTGCACTGCGCTCGCGATCTGCTGCCGCACCGAGTTGATCTGCATGTTCGAGTTCGCAATCGAGACCATCACTTCGAGACGCGAAACCCCGTCGCGGGGGCTGTTGGCGTGAATGGTAGTCAAGCTGCCGTCGTGACCCGTGTTCATCGCCTGCAACATGTCGAGCGCTTCCTCACCGCGGACTTCGCCCACCACGATGCGGTCGGGCCGCATACGCAGGCTGTTGACGAGCAGTTCGCGCTGGCGCACCGCACCGTTGCCTTCGAGGTTGGCCGGGCGCGTTTCGAGGCGCGCCACGTGCGGCTGCTTCAGTTGCAATTCGGCCGCGTCTTCGATCGTGACAATGCGTTCCTTCGGCGAAATGAAGAAGGAGAGCGCGTTCAGCAGCGTCGTCTTACCGGCGCCCGTGCCGCCGATGATGATGATGTTGAGGTGCGCTTTCACGCAACCTTCGAGCAACTCCATCATGCCCTTGGTAAGCGCCTTTTTCTCGACCAGATCGCCTGGCATCAGCTTGTCCTGGGAGAACCGGCGAATCGAGAGCAGGGGCCCGTCGAGGGCAAGCGGGGGGATGATGGCGTTGACGCGCGATCCATCCAGCAACCGGGCGTCGCACATCGGCGTCGATTCGTCGATGCGGCGGCCCACTTGGCTCACGATTTTGTCGATAATGCGCAAAAGGTGGGCGTCGTCGCGGAAGGTGACCGAAGTGATCTCAAGCTGCCCCTTGCGCTCGACGTAAACCTGCTTGTGGCCATTGACGAGGATGTCGGAGATGGTGGAGTCCGACAGTAGCGTTTCGAGCGGACCCAAGCCAAACACCTCGTCGAGCACCTCTTCGGAGATCTGCTGCTTTTCGAGCGAGGACAACAGGGTGGGTTCGGAGTCGATCAGCGTGATCAACGCTTGGCGCACTTCGCTACGCACGCGTTGGTTGTCGATCGTCGCCAGCGCTTCCAAGTTAATCTTGTCGAGTAACTTCCGGTGCAGGGTGAACTTGAGTTCCTGATACTCGGGTTTGAGCATCGCCTTCGGCTTGCCCGCATTCTTGAGCAGCCGCTGCTCCCAACTCATCTGCTGCTTATTGCCCGCTTCTGCAATCGGTACCATCGCGCTTATCGTTCTCCTTCGTTCATCGCCAAATCAATGCGCCCGGGCTCAGCCGCCTAGGCTTGGGAATAGGCCGTTTTGGGTTCGAGCAAACCGCCCGACCTGGTTTTTTTGGCCGTCGTGGGGCCGGCCAGCTTCCCCGCCAGGCGCTCAATCGATTTCCCTAACTCCGAATCGCCACCCAGGGGTTGGCCCAGAGTCACCACCCGGTGCAGGGAAAAATAGTCGTTCGGAAAGGTCGCCAGCACCGAACAATTGAAGATCTTTTCCATATCGGACCGGTTGATGTTGTCGCGCTTGTTGATGCGGTTGATCACCACCTGATAACGGTCCTTGGCGAGGCCGATCTGGTTGAGCAGCGCCACGGCTTTCCGGGCCAGATGCAGGCTCGGTAGCTCGGAGGTCGACACCAGATAGGACGAGTCGCTTTCGGCTACCGCCAGCAGACTGAACTTCTGGAAGACGGCGGGCAGGTCCAGAATCACCCAGTCATACTGCATGCGGGCGTATTGCAATACGTCATGCAGCGCCGCCAGATTCAATAGGCCGGCAAAGGGGGCCTCGGGCGCGGGCAGAATGTCCACGCCGCCCGAACTCACGGTCAAGTTGCTCCAGCTAGCGGCCGTCAGTTCATGGGCTTGGTTGAGCGCGTCAACCAGCGAGTAGGGATGGTTGAGTTTGAGATAGAAGCCGATCGTCCCCCCCATCAAGTCGCAATCGATCAGCAGGACCCGCTTGCCGCTGACTTTCTTAATGGCAAAGGCCGTTTGGGTGGCCAAGGTGGAAGCGCCCGAACCCGGCTTGGCGCTCGAGAAGGAGGCGATCTTGCCCAGTTCGGGTTCCGCTTCTTCGCCCGGCGCCCGCAGGCGGCGGATGCGGCCCGTAACCTCGCGCTGCTGCGTCGCGGTCAACGGCCGGTAGAGAAATTCGCAGGCCCCGGCGCGCAGCGATTGAATGAGCGAATGCGAGTCATTGGTTTCTTGCAAACCAATAATCTGGAGTTGCGGGCGGGCGATGAGAGCGATGAGTTGGCAGGCTTGGTCGAGGTCGGTGGCCAAGTCGATCAGCACCACCTCCGGCTGCAGTTGCCGCAGCCGCAGTTCGAGCGTTTGCTGGGTGGGATAGCTCTTGAGGTCGCCGACAATCTGGAAGGCGCGTGCTTCGCCCTGTGTCGCCGCAAGTTCGAGGGCGAGTTCGCGATTCGGGCTGATGATCAGAGCTGTGAGTGGTGCGTCCCGCATGGGTTTCTGCTTTCCGGAAATCGTCTACTGCTGGGCTCCCGAGGAGGGTAAAGTTGCCGAACCCGCGGACGGGGTGCTCTGCCCTCCGACAACCTGAGGCGGCAGCGAGGTGATGCCCGCTGAAAGCCGACGCCGGGCCGGATTGAGCTCCACCGCCGGTTTGCCTTCGCCCGGTTTGGCCTCAGCCGGCTTGGTTTCCATCGGCTTCAATTCCGGGGACACGTTCTCCGCGGGCGGGGTCTCTGCCTTGCTCTCGGCGGCGGCTGGAGGTGGAACGGCGGTCTCCGGTGCCGTTAGCGCGGGAATCACCATCGCCTGGACCGGAACCGACGGACTGGTGCGGACGGGGACCGCATTTTCCGGAGCCGGCACCGTCTCGACTGGCTTAACTTCCCCCGCCGGCCTAGTTTCCCGGGCTGGCATAGTTTCCCGGGCTGGCATAGTTTCCGGGGCCGTCGCGATGGCTGGCGCCAGCGGGGCCGGGGACTGTTGGCCCGACCAAGGCGTGAACTGGAAGGCCGCCGGCTTTTCGGCCTTCGGTTCCGCCTTGGTGCCCTTCCGCCCAAAGAGCTTGAGCGGGTTGTGTTTGCCGGGTTCGGCCTCCGCTTTGATCCCGTCCTTGGCTTTGTCCGCCTTGGGCGCCTCCTCGGGCTTCATCTGAATCATGTTGGACATGGGCGTCACCGGATGCGCCTTGGCTCCATTGCCGACCGACTCGCGGTCGATCTGCGTGTGGCCGGGACGCATGGGTGGCGCGACGCCTCCAGAGATCCCGGGAACCAAGTCCGTACCGACCTTGTCACCCGGGTGCTGCTGCATCATAAAGGGCTTGAGCCAAGCCGGTTCCGGTTTTGGGTCACCGGCGTTGAGGGGTGTCGCCACTTCTGGCGTCACAATGATTACCAGTTCGGACTTGGAGCGGTTCATAGTTCGCGAACGGAAGAGCGCGCCCAGGATCGGAATGCTCGACAGGCCGGGCAGCTTGTTGAACTGCTCGGTGACGCGATCGTCGATCAGACCGGCGATGACAAAGCTCTGGCCGAAGCCCAATTCGATATTGGTCTCCATGCGGCGGGTTGCCAAAGCGGGGATGGTGAAGCCGCTTAAGGTGACCGCGTTCGCCAAATCGATGGTGGAGACTTCGGGCTTCACATAGAGCTTGATCGTGTTGTTCTCCGTGATTACCGGGTTAAACAGCAGCCGGATGCCGAACTCCCGGAACTGAATGGTAACGGCGCCGGCGTTCGCGCCGCCTTGGAGCACCGGAACGGGGAATTCACCACCCACCAGGAAGCTGGCTTCCTTGCCATTGGTCGTGACCAGGTTCGGTTCAGCCAGAATCTGCAGCAGGCCTTGGGATTGGAGCGCCCTCACCAGCGCGGTCAAGTTGAGATCCCTGCGGAAGGCGAAGATGTTGAGCGCGTCGGTGATCGTAACCCTGTTGTCGGTGCCCACCGTCGGTGCGGCAAACTGCTGGGTGGTAATGCCGCCGGTGGTGTTACCGGCGCCATTGGTGAGCAGGTTGACCCCGAACTGCTGGGCCGCCGTACGATTCAGCTCGGCGAAGCGGACCTTGATGACGATCTGCCGCGAAACCGGCACCGTCATTAGCGATAGATTGCTTACCACCGTCTTCGCCAGCGGCGTGGCGATGGCGACCGCGCGGTCGACCACGTCTTTGGTGCTCACCATGCCGATCAGCGTGATCGAGTCCCGGCCGGCCATCACCCCAATGTTCTCGTTGGGGAACGTATCCTTCAACAGCCGCTTGATCGGATCCAGATTGTGCTCGACGGTGACGTTATACATCGTCCGCAGGCCGTTCTTGGCCCAGACGACGACGGTCGCCGAGCCGTGACCCTTGCCGTGCAAAAGAAACTCCCGCGAGGTGGCCGGCACCGCGTCGACGATATCCGGGTTCGAAGTCGAAATCCGGCTGATATCGGCTGGATAGTCGATAACGAGGCTTTTGCTCACCGTCACCCGCAGCTCTTCCACCGTCATGCCGCCCACGTTCGCCGCCACTACCTGCGGGTCTTGCGCCACAGCCGGCATGGCCATCAGAAGCGCCAAAATCAACGCCAACAGTTCTCGAACCCTCATGAGATCAACCCTCTCTAAAATCGTTTCTTGTTCTGCTTGGTTTTCGTTGCGTGCCACCGCGCAGGTGCTTTACGGAATCGGCACGGGCGGGGCCGCAGCGGCACTTGGGTCGCCCGGGGTGCCACCGCTCTTAATCGTCTCGACGGTTCGCGTGTTGCCGCGGATCACCACGATCTGTTCCGGCGGCGGCGGCGGGGCCGGAGCGCGTGCGATGGGCGCGGCCACCACCACCGGTGCTGGCCGCCAAACCGGTTTCGGCCGCTCACCGGCTTCGCTGTTACGCGGCGCTACGCTGGTGACAATCCGGCGGCCCATGCCATACAGTTCGCTCATGGACTTGCCATTCGTCGCCTTCTGATCCTGGTCGTTCCCGTTTCGCAGCACCAGTTGGATCCGGCCCTCGTTGCCGGCCAAGGTTAAGATCTCGGCCTGATCGGGCGTGGCCAGCAAGGTAACGCTGGGTGCCTGCATCGCCTGGCCCCGGGCATCGGGCTGGATGGTGGTACCGGCCGAGAGCACTATTACATTCTGCAAAACCGTGGTGGTGATCGTATCGGTGGCCGTAGGCGGCCGGCCGGTCACCAGGACGTCGACCCGCATGCCCGGCATCACGAAACCGGCGACAGCGCTCACGTCGGTCACCCGGACCGTCACCGCGCGCATCCCCACCGGGATGATTGGCGCCAATCCCGCTCCACTGTTTCGGGCCGCCAAACGGCCTTCCATCACCGGTTCGTCCTGCAAAATATTGCTCACAATCGGACGGTCGAGCACTTCTTCCACCTTGGCGTAGGCTCCCTTCGGGAACTGCTCCACCGGAACCCGAATCGTCTTCACGTCACCGGGCTTGATCGTGGTGCCGACGGCCAAGGGCTTCGTGGTCACCACGAGATCTTTCGTGTCGCTGGCCTGCGCCTGCTTAGCGGGAGCCGAACCCCGGTTGGTGATCGTGTAAAAGACAGTGGAAACCACCAGGGCGAACAGCAAGCTGACTCCCAGGACGGTCATAAATCTACGATCCATAACTTAACTCCCTCTTACCGGCGAATTCGGCCGGATGAACAACGAACACGCTTCGCGCTAACGAGATAACAATGCCAGCCAGGCGCCCACCGTAATTGCGGGGGCATAAGGAATCGAATCTTCGCCGGCCAAGGGCGGACGCTTCAGCCACCACTGGCGCAGCCGGTAGAAACCGAGCGCCGCCAAGGCGAAAATTCCGCCGGCGGCCGCGGTCCACAATGCCGCCCACAACAAAAGCGACGGGCCCAGGATGGCTCCGAAGCCGGCCATCAGCTTTACATCGCCGCCACCCATGCCGCCCAAAACATAGAAAACCAGGAAGACCAACATGCCGCCCACGGCTCCTGCGAGCGCCATCGACGCGCCCCACCAACCTTGCTCGGCAAATTGGAGCGCCACGCCGCCGACCAAAGCCGCGGCGGGAATCCAATTCGAAATCTGCCGCCGCCATAGGTCTTCGGCCGTCGCCGCCAAACCCAGCGCCAAGCAAAGCGTAACTTGAGGTGAAACCGTCATAGAGAAAAAAACTCCCGAGACCGACCTCGCCTCGTTCTTCTATACCTTCGGCGGTACGGAAATCTTTCATTAGGCGCAGGGGCAAAATCAGTCCTCCCGGCCCTTCCGGGGGATAGGTCCCGCGGCTACCTGGGTCACCACTAACTGCTTTACGGGCGGCGCCTTGCGCACAAAAAGAAACGCTTCAGTTTCCTTTACGTTCCGGTCTTCGCCGACCAACTCCCAACCCGGGTGTAACTTCAGCAGCGCCACCAGCGGCCACTGCCGCGGTGCCAGCACGACTTCAAATCGATACCGGTTCAGGATCGTCTCCCAGTCGAGGTCGCCGCTTAACAAGCGCAGGTATTCCCGCCCCAGTTCGGCGCCGTAAAAATCGCTCCGGCCGTCGATGAACACCCGCTGCCGGGGATAGGACTGGTAGATGAGATAGTCGCCCCACTGATCGGTCGTCAGCACCCGCCTCGCCGTCAGCATTTCCTTATGCCGGTGCAGCAAAGCCAGCGGAAACTTCTCCTTGGGGAAATCAGCCGGCCACCGCATCCGTTCCGTGTTCACCAATGGCAGAATCGCCAGAAACAACACCACCCAAACGCTCACTTGGCGGAACTTGGGCGCGATGTCGATCCCCAGCTTGGCTAAGATCGCCGCGCTCGACTTGCGCGGCTGGCCGGCCACCCAACCGTCGAGCGCCCCGCTCAGCACAGTCGCTACAAACGGAGCCGCCACCAGCACATAAATCGTCGCGTGCCGCACCGAAGTCAGCGCCTGGTGCGCCCAATAAAGCACCCAGAGCATTGCGGCAAAGTCGCGTCCCCGGCTGCCCATCGGCCGCAGCCAGGCCACGCCCACCGCCAGCAAGCCCAGAAAGAGAAAGAGCTCCAATTGCCGCATGCTCTCGCCCCGGAAACTGGGCGATTGAAACTCCTGCACTACTTCTTGAATGAAGTCCGATTGCAGGTAGTTGGCAATGTGCAGATGGAGGCGATAGCCAAAGGGATTGAGAAAAGTCGCTGCCGTGCAGCCGGCGGCCAGCACCCCATAACGCTCCAGCGCGGCCAGCGCCCTGGGCCGGCGTCCCGCCAGCCAATCCGGCACACACTCCCCAGCTGTTGCCACCACCAGCAAGCCCAGACAGGCGATCAGCGCCATGTAGCCGCCATGCAAATTGGTCCATACCGCGGCGACCGGGATCAGCAGCCAGACGGCCCAGGACGGCCGGTCCCGGTCCCGGTCGAGCAGCCACAGGCAGACCGGCAGCAGAAACATGGTGAAGGCGTGCGGGCGGGCCAGATAATGTAACGAAGAGACGCCCACCGTCAACAGCGCCAACGGCAGCGCCACAAAGAAATTGGCGCCCCGCCAGATCATGTGCGCCATCAGCACCACCGCCGAGGCGATAATCAGCACGCCCGACAGATACACGATCGCCTTCAAGCCCCAGGCGCGGTGCAACAGCGCGAAGATCACATCGGAGAGCCACTCCCAGGCGTACCACGTCTGGCCGGCCTTCGAATACGAAAACAGATCATGGTCCGGCACATAGCCGTGATCGAGTACGAACTCGCCAGTGCGAATGTGCCAGCCCGTATCGCCATCGGCCAACAGCGCCGTCCAGCCCATGGGGCCGCTGGCAAAGACCCACCAAATCAGGGCGGCAAAGAAGATATCCGCCATCGTCGGCGTTATCCAACGCATCACGCGCGAGCTCGGCTGCAACGCCAGCGGGAAGGTCTGCGTCAAGCCGTCACCTCCACCGCGCGGACTTCGCTCCAGCGTAGACTCGGCACCGGACTCGTCACCAACTCGGCCGAACTCAACCCCAACAGCCGCGGACCCTGCATCGCCAGCTCCAGCCGGTCCTTTACCCCTGTCTTTTCAAAGATATGCATCAGATGCACTTTCACCGTCCCGGCCGTGATGCCCAACGCCATTGCCACATCCTTATTTTTGGCGCCGCACATGATCTGCTCGATGATTTCGCGTTCGCGAGGCGTCAGGCGCACCATGGATCGCCGGTCCAGGAAGCCCGCCACGTGGTTGGAAATCTCGTTCTCCATCCACACGGCTCCTTGTGCGGCCGCCCGGAGGCAATCGAGCAGCGGCTCCACCGGCAAGGTGCGGCGCAAAATGCCGCGCGCCCCTAACTGCAGCGCCCGAAAGGACTCAATTTCCGCTAACTCCTGCACCCACAACACCGGCGCCACGGCCGGCAGTTGCTCGCGCAATTCACTCAATACCTGGAAGGCGCTCCTCAATCCGCCGGTCGCGTCCACCAGCACCACCTCGGCCCCGCAACTCCGGATCGCATCGCAGGAGGGCCGCGGGCAGGCCGTGGAGCCCACCAGTGCCAGATCCGGCGTCGCGGCGAAGATCCGCGCCAGGCCTTCGAGCATCACCGGCTGTGTTTCACAGGCGAAAACGGCAATTCCCCTCGGCGGGGGTGATTCTCGATCGGCAAGAGTCGGAGAGTGCATGTGCGGCAAGAATTGCTTTCCTCTTCAGCTATCGGTCGCCCGGAGCCAGCGGGATAGGCAGGGAAACGGGGGCGATGGCTACCCCGAAAGGCCTTAGACCAGGTCAGGAAGGCCCCGCCATCGGTAAGGGCGTCACCAAAAAATTCACAAATTTGTCCTGTTTTTGAGCGAAACAACGCATACCTAGTCGTGTTTAGATAGAAATAAGTCCGCGCTGGGGTCAACGGGTGCAAGGTGAATTGCCCGTAGTTTTCTTTCATGAGTCTCAAAAACAACCAGTTACCTGACACGTTAGCGTCGGGTATCTACCGTCGGCAGCTGTTAGGCGCCGCGGCCGGGTGGTGCCTGGCTGGAAATCCGATATCCGCCGCAGACCCCGTCCCATTACGGTCTGCGGAGATCGTCTATGAGGCGGCGTTCCAATCCTGGACCCTCAAGAACGACATCTTTCAGGCCGTGCTGCGCTTGAACGCGTCAACGGGTGTCCTGCAACTCGAAGAGCTGCGCAACCTGCTCACCAACGAAGTCTGGCGTTTGCCTTCCCGGTCCGGATCGTTCCCCATTTTGGTCGAACTCGCCGACGGCCGGGGCCTTTCCGGAGAGACCCGTTTTCTGGTAACCGGCCAAAGCATTGCGGAAGCCGGCCAGGGCGGCAAGTCGCTGACTCTTGAGCTGTCGGAAGAGGACAATCCCCTCATGCTGACGATCTCGTTCTTCGTTTACCCCGGGCAAGCCGTGCTGCGCCACCAAGCGGCGATCGCCAACCGGCTGGGGCAAACCGTGGTCGTCAAAAGGATGAATTTTCTCGCCTGGAACTTTGCCGACGACCGGGCGAAGTTCGACACCTTCGCCGTCCACCAATGGGTGGTGGTGCCGCGCGAGGCCAACTTCGATCCGCAGGAATTGCCGCTCGTGGCAGGCGGCGCGGGGGTGACGGTGAGCACGGGCTCGGGCGGAAGTTATTGCTCGTGGCTGGCGCTGCGCGATGCCGCCGGCCGGGGCTTGTACGCCGGCCTCGAGTTCAATGGCCGCGCCGATTTGTCGATCCGCCAAGCCGACGATCGCCTCACCTGGTCGGCCGAAGTGCAGGAGCTTAACCATCCGCTGCTGGCCGGCGCGACGATGGAACTGCCGGCGGCCATGCTGGGGCTCTTTCGCGGCGATTGGGATGAGGCCGGCTACCGCACGCAGCGCTATGTGGAGGCGGTGCTCGCCCCGCCCATTCCCGACAATAATTTCCCCTACGTGGCCTGGGATTCCTGGGGTTACCTCCAAGAGATTAACGAGGAGATCCTGCGGGAGAATGCCAAAGTCGCCGCCCGGTTAGGCATAGAGCTCTTTATTGTCGATCTCGGCTGGGCCACCGCCATGGGCGATTGGAGGGCCGACGACGAAAAATTCCCCTCCGGCCTGCGCGCCCTCTCCGACTACGTGCACGACCTCGGCATGAAGTTCGGCCTCCACTTCGCCTTCAGCGAAGCCGACCCCCAATCCTCCGTCCTGCAACTGCATCCCAACTGGACTTCCACCGAAACCTACAACTTCCACGGTGCCGTCAGCATGTGCCTGGGCCATCAGCCCGCCCGCGATTGGATCATCGAACAGGGCGTCAACCTGATTCGCAACTACCGCGTCGACTGGGTTCTGCAGGACGGCCAAACGCTGGTGAAGCAGTGCAGCAAAACCACCCACTCGCACCATCCCGCCAACAGCAACTGGGCCAACTCCGAAGAGGGCCTCGACGTGATTGTGAGCGAAATCCGGCGCCGCACCGGCGTCGTGTGGGAAAACTGTGCCAACGGCGGCAGCATGATGACCTTTAAGATGGTGCGCAACTACGTCACCTCCATCACCAACGACGCCTCCGGCTCCCTCGGCTCGCGCCAAGGCGTCTACGGAGCCACATTTCCCTTCCCGCCCCGCTTCGCCGACCGCTACATGCCGGACCAGGACCTGGACACTTACACCACCCGCAGCTTCATGTTCGGCGGGCCCTGGATCTTCATGAACCGCCTTCCCGAATTGAGGCCCCAGGACTTGGCCTTGGCGGCCCGCGAGATCGCGATTTACAAGGCCACGCGCGCCGCGGTGCGCGATGGCCGCGTCAGCCACCTCACCGGCCGGCCGGCGCCCGGGCAGGTGGACGCCATCCAGAGTTACAACGAGAGCCGGGACACAGCGCTGGTGATCGTCACCCGGGAGTCAGCGCCCAACAACCGGTACACGCTGCGGTTGCGCAATCTGGTGGCCACGCGGCAATATCAGGTACGCTTTGAAACGGCCACCGGGCGCTACGTGATGTCGGGCGCGCAGTTGATGACCACGGGGGTCGAAGTCAGCTTGCCGGAACGGCTGTCGGCCGAGATTGTCTACGTCGAACCAGCAGGGAGATAGGGCCCCGGTTCAAGCTTCGTGCGGGCGCGCCGATAAGCCCGGTATGAGCGTTGAAGTGCAAGAGTTCGATACTATGGCCGCAACCGGCGCCCCAACCGGGGCCGCAACCGGGGCCGCTGAGAGCCACTTTGAAGAGCCTTACCCCACCGGCGGCGAAGTGTCGGCCATGACCCTGATCGCCGACGTGCGGGCCATCCGCCAACGGCTGGACGGCGTCGAAGTGGCGCTACGCGGCTTGGGCTTGCGCATGGAGGAGTTAACTCCCGCAACGGGCTCCACCGCCAGTAGTGCCGCCAGCGCTCCGCCCGGATCACTTGAGGAATTACGCCACGCGCTCACCGGTGACTTACAAGCCGACTTACGCAAAAACGCCAAACAATCCACCCTCTTCACCGGCATCATGTTACTCGTCATGTTGTCCGGCTTAGGCGGCTTAGGTTGGATGGTGCACCAGGTATCGCAATTGGTAAAGCAATTGGAATAAGACTCGCCCGCGCCGGGATCATTCTTGCAATGGATGTCCGAACGAGCCCGTAACTGGCCGTAACTCGATCGTCACCACCCGGTGGCTCCCATTGTGCGATCCTAAACGTGAACCCTTCCGGGTGGCTCCATTCGTTCCGCCACGATCGCGATACTGGTCCAACCGGCGCTGTAGACGAGGGCAATCATTCAACAAACGGCCGGTTCCCCGGCCCACCGAAAGGGATCCATGTTGAAATCGAGTTCCGTAGATCGGCCCGTAGATTGGGCAGTCTCGCGAACGGTGTCTGTACCCGAGGCCTTGACCTTGTTAAGCTCAAGACCAGGGGCGGACGAAAGAAAGCGAGAAGCGAGAATTATGCCCAACACTAAGACGGTCGTGACGCTGGGTCCGGCTTCGGACTCACCGGAAACCGTAGCCAACCTCCTCCGCGTCGGTGTCAACGTCTTCCGCATGAACATGTCCCACGGCACCCAGGAGGACCATGCGCGTCGCATCCGCACCGTCCGTTCCGTCGCCGCCGAAATGGGCATTGACGCCGGCATTCTGCTAGATCTCCAAGGCCCCAAAATCCGCCTCGGTACCTTTGAGGGCGGCCGCGTGGTGCTCGAAACCGGGCAGCGCTTCACCCTCACCACCGAACCCCGCATCGGCAATCAGGAAGGCGCCAGCACCAGCTACGTCGACTTCGCCAAGGACGTCCGCGAGGGCGACCGGGTCCTGTTAAACGACGGCGCCGTCGAAATGCGCGTCTTGTCGACGAACGGCATCGCCGCCGAGTGCGAAGTCATTGCTGGCGGCCCGGCCGGTGACCGCAAGGGCATCAACCTGCCCGGCGTGCAAGTCTCCACGCCGTCGCCCACCAAAAAGGACATGGCCGATCTCCTCTTCGGCATCGAAATCGGCATCGACTTTGTCGCTCTCTCTTTCGTTCGCAAGCCCAACGACGTCGTTCGTCTGCGCCATTTCCTCGAAGAGCGCGATGCCTCGCCGCTGGTCATTTCGAAGATCGAAAAACCCGAAGCCTTCGAGAACCTGGACGCCATTCTGGCTGAAAGCGATGGCGTCATGGTCGCCCGCGGCGACTTAGGCGTCGAGACGGCCCTCGAAAAAGTCCCCTACATCCAGAAGTCGATCATCGAACGCGCGCGCCGCCAAGGCAAGTTTGTGATCACCGCGACGCAGATGCTCGAGTCGATGATTGATAACGCCGTGCCCACGCGCGCCGAAGTCAGCGACGTCGCCAACGCCATCTACGACGGTACGGACGCCATCATGCTCTCGGGCGAAACTTCCACCGGCCGCTATCCGGTCGAAGCCGCCCGCATGATGAGCCGCATCGCCGCCCAGGCCGAGGAAAGCATTCGCGCCCAAGGCTTCAAAGAGCTCTCCGACGGCCATGCTTATACGATTCCGGAGATCATGGCCGACGCGGCCTACCACGCCGCCCGTAAGCTCGACGCCGCCGCCATCGTCGTCTTCACCGCCGGCGGCGGCAGCGCCCGCATGGTCGCCAAGTACCGCCCGCCGGTTCCCATCTACGCCTTCACCACCAGCGAAAAGGTCGCCCGCCAGTTAAGCGTCATCTACGGCGTCACCCCCATCATCGCCGAGATGGTCGGGTCCACCGACAAGATGCTCACCTTAATGGATCACATGCTTGAACAAAAGGGCTATGCCAAAAAGCGCGACCAGATCGTCTTCGTCTCCGGCCAGCCCATCGGCCGCCCTGGCAGCACCAACATGCTCAAGCTCCACCGCATCGGCGAAGTATTCTAATCCCGGGGCGTTAGCGCGACACGCTTGAAATTTACCCCGCGTGCGGCTCGAACTTCCACGCCGGCGGCACCAAGCCTTTCACCCGCAGATACGTGACCACTTGACCCCGGTGATGGGCCGTGTGCATGTAAGCCCGGAAGAGCATGTCAAGCGCCGAGTGCGGCGGAGTATTCGGGAAGGGCTTGATGTCGGTCCGCATCAGGTCTTTGTCGGTGAGGCGGTCGAGGACGTCGAGGGTATAGTCGAAGGCCGAGACGACGAACTTGCGGACGGCGTCGCGGTCCTCGAGCGGATATTGCTGGCGGACTTCGGTGTAAGTCTTGGGCAGCGTGTCCTTGGCGCCCACGTTGCCGAAGGCGCGGAAGTAGGCGACGTTGGCCCAGGCGAGGTGGGCGAGTTGATCGCCAAAGGCGCGCTGGGTGGAGTGGGCCTTGAAGCCGAAGCCGTCGGCCGGCATGGCGTCGAGCATGGAGAGCGTGTATTCCTTGGTGTCGACCCAGTGCAGGCGAAAGCTGTCGCGCACGGTCTTGATGAAGGGGTTGCTGGATTGCGCGGCAGCAGCCGGTGCAGCAGCCGGTGCAGCAGCCGGTGCAGTAGCGAGGGCGGCAGAGAGGAGCCAGTGGCGTCGAAGGGGCATAGGAATCATGATTAGCTGGAACAGGTGAAAAACGCAATGAACACTTTGCCGACCGGCTCACAGGCCTGCAATTGCAGGCAGGCCCGTCACCAGACGAAGCTCGAAACGACGCGTGAAGCCGAGCTCAACCGGTACGCCGCCATGGTGCATGTAGAGGTGCCGGCGTTGGCGTGGGGCTACGAAAAGAACCCCATCCGGCGGGAAAGCGTCTCGCAGGCACGTCAGATCGACCAGCGCATCGCCCGGGCCTGGAAGGGCCATCCCCGAGTGATGACGGTGGGGGCGCAAGCCGGTTTCCTCGACAAGTTCGCCGCCGCGATTGAACTCCTGCGCGGCGAACTCCCGCCCTGCTGCCAGACCCACCTGCATGCCACGCGGAAACGTTAGGTCTTGGGTTTGCGGAAGAAAAACGCCAGGCTGCTCAAGAACGCGCCCACGGTACCGGCCACGAAGGCGATGATCCAATAGAACTGCTCCGGGTTATCGAAGTGAAACGGCAGCCAGAAGAAGCCGCGGAAGAAGAGAATGGCGAGGCCTAGGGTGGTGAGTGGCAGCAGGTAAGGAAACTTGCCGGTGACATGGCCGACGCAGGCGATAAAGCCCAAAGCCGAAATGCGCAGCAGCCAGGCGACGAGTTCCTCCCCGGTCCAGGGGAGCATTTCGAGCTTGACGCTAGTGGTGCCGGAAGACCAGGAGACAAAGCCAATGCCGCCTAAGAGAATCGTGATGGCGAAATGGTGCAAATTGGCATAGGCGATGAGTAGCAGCCGCATGAATTTCAAGGCAAAGTCTCCCGTAAACGAAAACAACCAGTCTACCAAGCGCGGTATGGTTGTGGCGGGATTCCGCACGCCAATTCGTACTGGGCGTTAGAATCGTGGTAGGCTCATCTTCTTTCCCGCATATGGCCTCCGCATCCCATCTCGCCGCCCGCTCGATCGAAGTGCTGCACTCGATTGTGCAGAGCTATATCGAAAATGGCGAGCCGGTGGCGTCGAAAAACATTGTGCTGAAGAAAGAGAGCTTGCGGGCGCTGGGCACGGCGCAAGTCTCTTTGAGCCCGGCCACCATCCGCAACATTATGCAGGAGTTGACCGAAGAGGGCTATCTGGCGCAGTCGCACGCTTCGGCCGGCCGGGTGCCGACGCGCAAGGCCTTTCAGCACTACGTCGAAAGCCTGGCCACGGGCCGCGTGCTGAATGCCGAACTGGACCGTCTGCGTGCCGACCTGCGCCGCGCGCAAACCGTCGAGGACCATGTCGAGCGTACCTCCCACGTGCTGAGCGAGATGTCCAAGACCATCGCCATTGCCGCCGCCATTCCGGCCTCAAGCCAACGCCTGGATACCGTCGAACTGCTCCTGCTGCCCGACCGCCGCGTGCTGATGATCATCATCACCGCCGACCGCATGGTGCGCAATCGCGTCGTCGGCATCGATAGCAAAGTCTCTCAGGACGAACTCCAGCGCATTCGCAACTACATCAATCAGAACTTCAGCGGCTGGATGCTCGACGACGTGCGACGCGAGCTCGAGCGGCGCTTCGAGCAGGAGCAGGCCACCTACGACGTGATCCTGAAGACGCTGACGCAGCTTTACAACAAGGGTCTACTCGACTTGACGCTGGTGCCGGAGATCCACCTCGAGGGCACGGCTAACCTGGTCGGCCTCGACGTCAGCCTGACGCACGAAACTTTGCGCGAGCTCTTCAAGGCGCTCGAGCAAAAGAAGCGCATCCTGCAACTGCTGGACCGGTTTCTTGAAACGCCCTCCGGCGAGGTGTCCATTCAAGTGGGGCTCGCCGAATTGCACCCGGCGATGGCGGATTTGTCGCTAATCGGCGTCACCGTTACTTTGCCCAGCGGCATGGAGACGAAGTTGGCGGTGCTGGGTCCGCTGCGGATGAACTACGGCCGCGCGCTGTCGGCCGTCAAGCACGTGGGCCGGGCCTTAAACGAGCTACCCGAATAGCGGGTTTGCCGAGGGGGCTCAAAATTTCGCACAATAGAGGAAGCAGATAACCAGCGCCCTATTTTCACGGGCGTCGATACTTCGAACGAGGAACCACAAAAGCAGTGAACGAAGACTACCGGCCGGACGACCGGAATTCGTCCGATGACGCGATCTCCCTGGACGACCCTCTCTATCAACTCACCGCCCTCACCGAGGAACGCGATCGTTTGTTGTTGGAACGCAATGAGCTATCCGATCGGCTGGCGCGCCGCGCCGCCGAATTCGATAACTACCGCAAACGCATCGAGCGGGAGCGGGCGGATTTGGCCCAATACGCGGGCATGAATACGGTGGGCGACTTACTCCCCGTGCTGGACGATTTCGAGCGCGCCGTACGCGTCGAGACCACGGATCGCGTGTATGCCAAAGGCATCGAGTTAATCCACCAGCGTTTCTTCGAGGTGCTCAAGAAACTGGGCTTGGAACCGATTCCCACCGACGGACAATTATTTGACCCAAACATCCACCAGGCCATTGAGATGGTGGAAACCGAAACTGCCCCTGACCAGTCGATCCTGGCCGAGTATGCCGCGGGTTATAACTTCAAAGGGAAAATGCTGCGGCCGGCCATGGTAAAGGTCGCGGTGCGCAAGTAGTGCCAGGAAAGCACCCAGGGGATCGCCATTGAGTCAGCAGGATTATTATGAAGTTCTCGGCGTGCCGCGCAACGCCGACGACCAGACTTTGAAGTCGGCCTACCGCAAGCTCGCCATGGCGCATCACCCGGATCGCAACCCGGGCAACGCGGCGGCGGAAGAGAAGTTTAAGGCCGCGGCCGAAGCCTACAGCGTCTTGAGCGACAGCCAGAAGCGCGCCGCCTACGACCGTTATGGCCATCAGGGCGTCTCGGGCGCCGGGGGCGGTGGCGCGGGCGGCTTCGACCCTAATGCCTTCACCGACTTCAGCGACATCCTCGGCGACTTCTTCTTCGGCGGCGGCGGCCAAAGCCGCCAACGCCAGCGCTCGCGTTCGGGCGACGACCTCCGCTACGACCTCGAGATCGGCTTCGAGGAATCGATCCGCGGCACGCAAGTGGACATCCAGGTGCCGATCCTGGAGCCCTGCGGCCGCTGCACCGGCACAGGCGCCGAAAAGGAAGATGGCCTCACCACCTGCCCTACCTGCCGCGGCCGGGGCGAAGTGGCCTATCAGCAGGCCTTTCTCACCATCCGCCGCACCTGCGGCACCTGCAACGGGCGCGGCCAGATCGTGCGCCGGCCTTGCAAGGAGTGCAAGGGCGAAGGCCACCAGCGCGTCAACCGGAAGCTGAAGGTCACCATCCCGGCCGGTGTTTCCGATGGCATCCAGCTGCGCGTATCGGGCGAAGGCCAGCCCAGCATGCAGGCCGGCGGCGAGCCCGGAGACCTTTACGTCGTCCTGCGCGTCAAAGAGCATCCGATCTTCGAGCGGCAGGACTATGACCTGCACTGCACCGTGCCGATCAACATCGCCCAAGCGGTGCTGGGCACCGAAATCGACCTGCTCACCTTCGATGGCCTCGAGACCATCAAAATTCCCGAAGGCACCCAGCCCGGCACCCAGTTGCGCATCCGCGGCAAAGGCGTCCCGCGCCTCACCGGCGGCACGCGCGGCGATCTTTTCGTGCATATTGAGGTCCGCATTCCCGAGAAGCTGTCGCGGGAGCAGAAAAAGATCTTCGAGCAGCTGGCCGAAACGCTCCCGAGCGAAAATGACCCGGAAGAGAAGGGTCTTTTGGACAAGGTAAAAGACTACTTCATGTAGACTGCCCTTATGCGCACCCTATTGATCCTTTCGGCAGCCGTGCTGTGCCTGCTGGCGCAAGACAAGAAAAAGACCCCCAAGCCCGCGGAACTGGAGATCATGAACGCGACGGCGCGCCGCAGCGGCGAGTCGATTCACTTCGATGGTACGGTACGCAACACCGGCACCAAACCGTTGGCTAAAGTACTGATCCTCGTCGATGTCTTCGCGCCCAACCACAAGCCGATGGTGCAACGCAAAAGCGCCCTCGAAAACGAGCTGCTCGCCCCGGGCGACGAAGCGGACTTCCACCTCGCCATGCCGGATCCGGGCCAACTGGTAGAGTTTGAGCTCCAGGCCGAAGACGGAAAAGCACGCGAATTGCGCGTCTCCAAGAATGGGCCCTTCCCGATTGAGTAGCCGTTTCTTTTCATGTAGCTACACACAAAGTCACAAAACTTAGGGATAGTTTACAAATGGAAATCCAGTTTTCTGAAACGGGTTTCCGACATGCATACGTCTGAGGACACATGACGAGCGGAGCGACTCTCATGATGATGACAACAACAACAACAACACACACCGACAACACGGTTCCTCAGGTCTATCAGGACGAACACCTTTCCATCGATTCGAGCCACGAAGCAGTAGTACTCGATCGGGAGAAATTGGTTTTGACGCGGAAAGAGTACCAATTGCTGACCATGCTCGCGGCGAACGCCGGCAGAGTGATGCCACGCGAGTACCTACTCGAGAAGATCTGGAACTATGGCAAGGGTATCCGGACGCGCACGCTGGACGTGCACATCCGCCGGCTTCGCCGTAAGCTGGGCAACACGGGCGACCGTTATATCGAGACCGTATTCGGGGTCGGATACCGCTTCCGTGCGTCGCACGAGCAAGTGTTCTTCCGGCATCTGAACCCCGCGTTCGCTGCTGGCTTCTAACCAACCAACTGCTATTACCTCCCTAACGCCACAGAGCCTCTACCCTTGCGGGTGGGGGCTTTTTGGTTTTAGCTGAACTGGCCTCTCTAGCAGCTCTGATGCTGGCCCGTTCGAGACACAAAGCCTTCGGGCCGGGACTTCCGCTCCCTCACGGTCACGGTTCTGTTTTCAAATACTTAGCCACAAACAGAACCCCGACCGTGAGGGAGGGGAAGTCTTGGATTTGGGCCAGGGAGGTTTTTGCCCAGGACTGACGCAACGGGTTAGGTGCACGTCAGATCACTAGCTTCGTCCCGTGGCGAGCCGTGGTGTCGATCTCAACGAGTTCGCGGAAAATGTCGCGGGCCAAGGGCGCGGGCGATTGCGCCAGTAGAGCGAGAAGGGCAGAGGGCATACCTCAGGATAGCGAAGAGATAATCTGTCCAGTCCGATCAAAAAAGCTGT
>Ga0105047_10002587_pt1 | contig 32220 bp, 26 predicted proteins | sample MAT04_FD_78384 | JGI IMG/M metagenome (GOLD analysis project Ga0105047, IMG submission 78384) | Freshwater microbial communities from Lake Fryxell liftoff mats and glacier meltwater in Antarctica - MAT-04 (megahit assembly) | ecosystem: Environmental > Aquatic > Freshwater > Ice > Liftoff... | reverse complement strand
GGTGGTGCACGACGGGCGCGCCGCACGCGGCCACCTCGCGCCCCTCTTCGGTCCAGCCGCGCGTCGTGCGGTAGATCGCGGCGAGGACCTCGCCGCGATCGGAACGCAGGCCATCGATCACGATCAAGAGGACGACGATGAACGCGAGACGCACGAGCGCGCGAACGGTGCGGAGAGCCATGGGGAAACTTCCAGGCCGCGGGCGGCACCAACGTGGCGCGTCGTCGGCCGATGGCGTTCCCAGAGCAGCGCTCGTGCCACCCGGGCGGTGCAATCGCCCGCAGATCGAACCATCCGACCGGCGCGGTGCCGGAAACCCCGACATCGAGACCGACCAAGCAGAGGTCTGTCTGGCCATCTTGGCGGGTGTCAGTCAGGCGAGCGGGCGGCGCGCTTCACGTCCGCTGCCGGCTTGCCCACGATGCGCTTGAACGCGCGGCTGAACGCGGCTTGGGATCGGTAGCCCAGCTTCGCGGCGAGCTCGCCCACGCTGGCGCCCCGCTCCGACAGGGCGGCGCTCGCGACCTGCATCCGGACCCGGGTGACGTGCTGCATCGGAGGCTCGCCCACCAGCTCCGTGAAGCGGGCGCTGAACGTCGAGCGTGACATCGCCGCGCGCGTGGCCATCCGCTCCACCGTCCAAGGCTCATCCGGCGCGCGCCACACGGCAGACAGCGCCTGTCCCAGCGCAGGATCGCGCAGCGCGCCGAGCCAGCCCCGGCGCGCGTCCGGATCCTGATCGAGCCAGGTGCGCAGCGCCTGGATCACCAGCACGTCGCTCAAGCGGGTGACGATGGTCTCGGCGCCCGGGCGGAGCGCGCGGTTCTCCGCCGCCATGATCGCGAGGATGCTGTCCATCCACCCCGCGTGCGGGACCGACGCGGCGTCGAGGTGGACCGCTGGCGGGAGCATGCGCTCGAGCTCCGGCCCGGCAGGCGGACCGAGCCGCACCACACCGCACACGAGTGAGGTGTGCGCGCCACCGCCGCCGTGCTCCAGCACCGCGTAGCGCTCACTGACCATCTCGTGAGGAACGTCGAGCACGTTGGGCGCGGCCACGCGTCGCGCGCTCCGCAGTCGGTGGCCGCGACCATGCGGAACGAGCACGAAGCTCCCAGGGCCCGCCTCGATCGTGAGGTCATCGACCTCGATGAGGCAGCGGCCCTCGCTGACCGCGTGGAACCAGAGGCACCCCGCCATAGGCGGCATGAAGAGGCCCCAAGGCGCGGTCAGCTCGGAGCGGCAATAGAACGTCCCGCTGACCCGCACGTGGCGCAGGACGTCTGCGAGCGGATCGACGGGGACGAAGGGGTCGCGCGACATCGAGCAGGAAGCGCTGGTGCGAGCGAGCGGGCTCGATTGGACGATCGTGCAGCCCGTCGGCTTGAGCAATGGCGCCACCGAGACGCCTGCGTTCACCTCGAGGTCCGCCGAGGTGCGCTCGATGGCGGTCACCCGCTCCCAGGTCGCGCGCGCCATCGGTGAGGTGCTCATGCAGCCGTCGTCTCATGGGGCGTGCGTCGCCATCTCCGCCTGATACCCGCGCCCAATCTCGCACTTCGAGCCTGCGCTTTGTGTATCCTGCGTCGTGCAGCACCCCGACCGACGAGCCCGCGCGGTCCTCACCCAGAGTGTGATCTCCGAGATCGCGCGACTGCCTGAGCGGCGCCAGATCACCGAGCGCTTCGGGGCCGAGCGCATCGCGCGCATCGAGGATCGGTTGTCCATCGCATGGGTGCCACTCCACGAGCATCTCGAGCTGGTCGAGATGCTCTACGCCGCAGTGGGCGTCGAGGGATACATCCGGTTCTGGCGTCGGGTGATGACCGACACCCTCGGCGCGCCGCTGGTCGCGGGCCTGGTGCGCATGTCGACCAAGGAAGGACCGATGCGCCTCTTGTCGCGGGGACAGATGGTTCACGAAGCACTGACCCGCGGCACCGGCGTGCTCGGGGTCGAGGACCCGAAGGAGACCTCGTGTGATCACGCTCCAGGGCTTCCCTGCGCGCGAGTTCTCGCTGCCGAGCTACGCCGACGGCATCGCGGGATCGATCCTCGGGGCGTGCGACCGAGCCGGCGTACTGCCGAGCGTCACCACCGAGATCGTGTCGCCGACGCGCGGCGACGTGCGCTACGAGGTCGCCTGGCAGTCGCTCCGCTGACCCTCACTCGGTGGTGAGCGCGTCGAGGAGCGCGGTGACCATGCTGGATACGTCCGCGGCGCTGGCCACCCGCAGCGCTTCGGCGGCGATCAGCGGCACGACGTTGGGCCAGCTGTTCGGCGCGTCCGCGGCGGCCAGGAGGATGGGATCGTCGGTGACCACCCGATCGTCGTCGCCCAACACCAGCGCGGTGGTGCGGCGGCGCTGTTCGACGCTGAGCGGGGGGAACGTGCCCATCACCACGCGCGCTAGGGTGGCGACTCGGCGGGTCATGACCTCCAACGGGCGCACTGGCGCGGGCCGGAAGGTGACCGCCTGCTCGGGCCTCTTCGCGGCCGTCCTCACCGGCCTCTTCTGGGCCTTCATGGATGGGCTCGCGACCTCATCGGCGGCCCGAGCGGTCAGCCACTCTCCCAGGGTCTGTAGGCGGGTAGCGAGCATCGTGTGCGCGACCTGCGATGGCAGCGAGTCGTCCTGCACCAGCACGAGTGATCCTTCGGGGAGCTGACCCATCACGTCGAGCTGAGAGGGTGCGAGCGAGAACACCGTGGTCGACTCGCGGCACGCTCGGGCCAGTGACTTCAGATCGGTGGTCGCGCCCCGAAGGAAGCTGAGCTCGAGGTTCAGCCACTTACCGGACAGACCCCCTACGCCGAAGCCGATGGCTCCCTGCACCAGCATCGCGAGCGCGAGGTCGCGCGCCTCGGCGGGCTGACGCTCGTTTTGCCAAGCCGAAGCTGCCTCGAGGAGCATCGCCACGTACGCGCGGCGCGCCAACCCATCGAGCTGGGTGCTCGGGAGCTGCGTATACGAGGCGCCGCTTATCAGGAGCTCACCGGTCAGAGGCACCGTCACGGGCATCAGCGTCTTGGGCGCGGTCGCCTGCATGCGCGCCTCGCGCAGGCCGTGGAGGTCGGTGACCTTCACGTGGGCCTCGACGGGATCGGCGACACCATTCCATTCCAGACGCCCTCGCACCTCGACGTCTCGACCCACGAACACGGCGTGCGAGATGTCGTCAGTGACCAGGTAAGAGAACGCGCCCGGGCGCTTCGGCGCCGCGAAGTGCTTCATCAACACGGATTCGCTGGTCAGGCGCGCGGACTTCTCGATCGCGTGCAGTATCGCGTCGTCCACGGGCGCGCCGTGGACCCGATCGGCGTTGAGACGCGGCGCGTCCGCCTGGGTCCAGGTCGGCCAGCGACACCTATCCTTCGTCACCCCGAGCGGCGCCCGATCACGGTAGGTCATCAGCCCGCGCATCTCCGCCGATCCAGGCTCGAGCGGCAGCACCCAGAGCTCGCCCTCTTGGATCTCGATGCGCTCGATACCGATCGCCGAGGCCCGCAGCGACGCGTCGGGAGCGAGGTCGCTCACCTTGGGCCGGCCCATGTTGATCCGGGCCTGCGCATCCAGCGCCAGCTCCACGCTTCCATCGATGGTGGGCAGGAGCCCATCGAGGCGGGCCCGCTCGTGCTCTGCGAGCACCAGCACCCGACGAAGGGAATCGAGCGGCTCGTACTTGCTCGGTGCCAGCACCGCCCACAGCACCCCGAAGCGGTTCACCTGATGCAGCAGCTCGTCGTAGGTGAGGTAGGCGCCCTGTGTCGTGGGAAAGATCGCGGCGGTCGAGATGCGCTCGAGGTGGGTCTTGCCGCCGAGGAGCGCCGCGCCGCGGATGGCGTTGCGGATGCCGGGCGTCCAGGCGCGCGAAGGCACGGTGTCGATCGTCCAGCGCAACACCTCGGCGACCACCGTGCGGGTCGCGGCCTCGACCGTCTTGGCGGCCTCCACGTCATCGAGCTCTTGGGTGTAGGGCGAGCGCGCGACGATGAAGACCGGAGGCACGAACGAGTAGCTCTGCGTCTGCTCGCCGTCGCGATCGAGCAGCACCAAGCGGGTGGCGCTGGCATCGAGCAGCGCGGCCTCGCCTTGGGGGAAGACCTCGAGCAACGTGTCGCTCGACTGGGACCGCTGGGCGATGGTGCGCAGGTCGACCACGAAGCGGCGATCGATGTGGGGCGGTAGACGCGCCTCGCCTCCGCGGCCCCGCGCCACCTTGCGGGCCTCGCGCAGACGCCGCGCTTCTTTGGAGAGATCGCGCAAGGTCCCGATGGCGCCGGCCAGCCCACGCACCAGACGCAAGAACTCGCTCTCCTTCGCCTGCTCGCCGGGGAAGGCGAGGATGGGCGCGCGGTCCAGCGCGTGGGGTTTCTGTCCCTCGTTCGGGCTCAGCCACCCGTCGAGCTCACGCGCGAAGAACACCTCGTTCTCCGGGGTCCGCAGGGCCTCGCGCACCGAGACTAGCTTGCCGTCGAGGGAGGGGATGAATGAGGCGTCCACGAGTGAATCGAGGAGCGCTTGGTGGGTCGCGGCGCGCTCGCGCGGCAAGTCGTCCACGAACGCGAAGGCGAGGCTCGTCCATGCGGCGTCCGCGCCGATGCGCGCGGGATCATCGGCGAGCATCTGCGCGAGCAAACGTCGTCCGGCGTCCTTGCAGGCGCCCTTCACCCGGGAGGCGCCCGCCGGGGTCAGGTCCATCGCGTCCAGGTCGACGAGCGACAGATCGACGTCCACCCGCACCTCGAGCGCCCGCCCGACGTCCGAGCCCAGGTGTTCGACCACCCGGCGCCCCCCCGAGGTGATGATCGAGCGCGCCAGGTGGCTTTCGACGGGGCGCGCCGAGCCCTTCGAGAGCTCGGCGCCGGAGACCGCCACCGAATCGCCCGCGGGCTCGAACGCGTGGATCGGGCCATCGAGGAACGCGGCCTCGGCGCGCTGGCGCCGCTCTGTGACGAAGCGCTCGTGCGCTTGCGCGGATCGATCGTCGAGCGAGCACCCGAAGAAGCGGGCGAGTGCGGTGGCCTCGCGCTGGACCAGCACCGCGGCCTCGAAGTTCGGGAGCGGCCCCACCCGCGCGGCGGTCTCCGGATGAACGAACGGCAGCGCGCTCGCGCCCGCGAGCAAGAGTCGATCGAGGGGGATCCGAAAGCCGCTGAGGCTGGGGATGATCGGGAGCGCCTTGAGACGCGCGCGCTGCGCCGAGAGCGGATCGCCCGCGCGCGGCGCGTCGGGCACGAGCTCGGCGATCGTGGTCAAGAGGCGCCCGCGATCGTGATCGGTCACGGAGAGCCCGACGCACGGGGCGCCCAAGAGGTGATCGGCGAGCGCGCGCGCCAAGCGCTGCGACCAGCGCATCGCGTCGTACTTCGGGCCTTCGAGCCGCTGGCCATTTGCGAGGTCCTCGAAGCCCGGCGTCGGGATCAGCGCGTCGTCGTCGACGGCGAGCGCGAGGGGCAGGTGCATGTCGATGAACGCGTAGGGCGAAGTTATCCTCCGGCGTGCATGGAAGAGGGTGATGCGCGGCGACTCGCCATCGGGCAGCAGCGCGAGGGCCGCGCGGAAATCGCTCTCCTCGTGCACCAGCACCGCCCGCGTGCCCATGAACGCGGTGGCCAACTCCGCGCCGGTGGTGGGGCTGCGCACGGCGAGCTCATCGCCGTACGAGATGAGCGCGACCTCGAGGAGAAGGGTCACCACACCGCTGTCGCCGTCGCGGGCCCGTGCCTTCTTCCGCCGGCGCGCGGGCGGTTCACCTGTACGCGCCGAGAGCAGGTCGCCCAGCGCCGTCACGTCGAGGCCGCGCAAGTTCAGGATCATGCGATCGCCGAGGCCGAAGGTCGGCTGCCTCGAGGCGGTGCCGAGCACCTTCCGCGCGTACGCTTCGGCTTGGAGCTCGGCGAGCGAGAGCGGCGCCAGCCCCCACGGGCGAAAGAGCGGCGCGGTCCGGAGCGGGCCCGAGCGGACCACCAGCGCGCGGATGGCGTCTGCCCTGCGCTTGCTCGACGAGTCCCTCCCGGATAGGCGCACGGCGAGGCGCTGCGCCGCACGCAAGGTCGCTTCGATCGACTCCGGGGTGGTCTTGGACGCCGCGGGACCGAGCGTGCAGCTCGAGGAGGCGGCGCCCGATCCCTGGGCGCTCGACGCGACGTGCTCGGCTGCGCGCACGCCAGCCCAGAGCGCCGCCTCGATCGCGCGATCGAGCGCGTCTTGATCGGTGAGGCCCGTGTATTCCGGGTTGGCCTGCAGGGTCTCGCCGCTCATCCACACCTCTAGCGGGAGCTCACAGGGGATGGACATGCGGTGAAGGATCCGCCCGTGCGCGAGCACCACGATCTCGGCGCGCTCTGGCCCAGCGTCGATGACGTCGAGGCGCTCGGCAGTGGGTCCGACGGCGCCGAGGACGACCTGTCCTTCGAGCTTGCCGAGTGCTCCCTCGGGCACCCAGCTTTCGCCTTCGACCGATGCGGGCAGCGAGCAGGCGCACAGATCAGTGGACACCATCGGTGGCCGCGCTTCGATCTCGGGGCGCGACAGAAAGCGGATCCGCGCGGCGGCGCGACGAACCGCCGCGGCGATGGTGGCCCCCGCGTCCTTGGGGACCTGATCGCCATACAACAGATGAAGCGGATCACCGGGTGGCGCCCAGGGGATCCCGCTCACCCACGGCGCGAGCTCGGCGCGCACCGGCGCATCACCCCGGTGCACCACGTCTCGCTTCGCCTCGGCCAGCTCGCGGAGGGTGCGGGGCGCGCCCAACACATCGCGCGCCACGGGGACTTCGAGGAGGCACGCGTACCAAGCGTCGCTCGGCGCCTTGCGAACGAAGGCCTGCCATCCGTGCTCGTGCTCGTCTGCGGCATGGACGATGGCGATGGCCGCGGCGCGCAGCGCGTGGTGCCGCCCCAGATCACCGCGCACCAGCGCGTCGTTCAAGTGGTTGGCGAGCTCGCTCGCGAGCCCATTCGCGATCGCGAGCGCGTCGCGTCGACCGTCGTCGATCGACGGCTCGCCGTCGCGGACGGCCGAGCGGGCGGCGTTGGTGGGCAGCCGGTCGCGGTCGAGCTGCACGACGATCGGCATGCGCCGCCCCTCGCGGGTCGCGCCCATCACCAGGGCCTCCGCGGAGAGCATCACCCCGAGCTCGGACCACACCAGGCGTGCGTGGTAGCTCGCGTGCTCGACGGCGACGATCTCCGCGTGCCCCTTCAGCTGCGGGTGCTTGGTGCCCGGACCGAACGCTGTCCGAATCAGCGGCGGTGGCGATGGCGTGGGACGAGGACGCGCATGAATGGGGATGGACAGCGCGTTCGCTGCAGCGAGCACCCGGTGCACCTCGGGCGGCACATCGACGCGAAGGGCGCGGGCCATCATATCGAGCGAGAGTGAGCGCCGCACATGCACCGCGCTCCCGCGCCGGATCGCGAGCACCCAGTCGGGGCGGGGCAGGCGTTCGGCGAGGAGCTGTCGCAGCCCATCCGAGTGACCGTCCTTCGACGCTATCAACAGACGCGGGGTGTAGCGGGTGCGCTGGGCGCCGCTCTCGTCGATGGACCAGAGATCGACGAAGCGGGGATCGAGCGCGAGCGCGGTGTTCACCCCCATCGCCAAGAGCCGCTGCCCCCGGCGCTCGCTGCCCCCCGTGGACACCAAGTCATCGAAGAGCGCGGTGAGATCCTCGGTGGAGAGCGGCGGTCCGTCCCAGCCGATCCACACGTCGTCGGCGTCGGCCTCGACGTAGAGCGCGGTGGCGCCGAGGAGCACCGCCGCCCGCACGACTTCGAGGGTCCACAACGTCGGATCGGGGAGCTGGTACTCGCGCAGCTTGATGACCGCGCGTGCCGCATCGACCCGGAGGCGCCCGCCTCCGACCCGCACCCCTTCGCCGCGCGGTGCGCGACTCACTCGGCCCTCATGAACGGCGTCATGATCGCGCGCCCTTCAGCGCGAGCTCGATGCCCGCGTGCAAGAGGGCCGCTCGCCGCTCGGTGTCGAGCATCGCGCGCTCATCGAGGATCGCCCGCGTCACCAGCGCTGCCACCGTGACCGCATCGACCCCGCGCGTCAGGGCCCGCGCCGCCGCGCTCAGCACCGGGTGCTCGACGTGCAGGAGCAGCGGCGGCCGCGCCAGCAGACGGAAGGGATCGGCCGTCAGCTCGCTCACTGGCATCGCGATGCGTCGCTCGGGGCGCGCCAGCCCCAGCGCGAGGGTTCCACCGGCGCCTCCAGAGAAGCGCGCGAACGCGATCCCCGACGGCTTGCGGGCCACCTTCGCGAGGATCGCGGACAGCGGCTCCACGATCGCGTCGAGTCCAGCGGCGGCCTCCGGGAGCTGGGGATCGATCGACGCGTAGTGCGCTGCGGCGAGCGTCGAGTGCCGCCCCGTGATGCGAGCCAGCTCGCTCAACCGGGCGTCGTCGTGGCGGGGCTCGAGCGCCACGACGCCGATCCCTTGTTCTGCCAACAGCTCCGCCATCGACGGCTCGAGCGGCAAGGTGAGGAGCGCGCCGAGGCGAGACAGGGGCCAGCTCGCGGCGCCGCCGATGGGCACTGCGAGCGGTACGTGCACATCCGCGCGCAGCGCGAGGCCCGCGTGCATCGCGGCGTCGAAATGACGACGCCACGGCTCGAGTGCTGCGTTCTTCAACTGCTCGTGCAGGGCGTCCGAGAGCGGGCCGTGGACGGTGCGGGCGACCCGCTCGAGCGCCGTGCTGAAGTGCGCATCGCGTCGCACATCGTCGCGCGAGAGCGTGTGTTCGAGCCGCCCATCCGCGACCTTGAACCAGACCGCGCCGATCCCGGGGAAGACCTCTTCGCTCTCATGCAGCAAGAGACCCCGGTTGTAGAACGCGCCGCGGGCGCCTGGGACGGTGCCGAGACCGACCACCACTTCGGTGTGCTGATCGCGGCTCACGCCCTTCACCTCGAGGAGCGCCTCCGGCAGATCCATCGGGCGATCGATGCGCTCCGGCGCTGGCTGCGAGGCGGCGGTGAGGATCGCCAGCGTGATCGGGACCCGGGCGTGCAGACACCACTTCAGTAGGGAAGCGCGGGATCGCGCGATCCGCTCCTCGAGCTCCTCGCCTGTGGTGGGCACGTGCAGCGTCACCGTCGTGCCCCGCGTCTTGCCCTCTGATCGCAAGAGATCGTAGGTGTGGTCCTGGTGCAGCTCGAGTCGGTGGCGCACCCCATCACCGAGCGAGGTGTCGACGGCCACCAAGGTGGGTCCGAGCGCCAGCACGGACACGAAGCCGATCCCGAACTTGCCGATGGCGTCGTCGCGGTTCTCCTTGGTGCTCTTGAAGAGCACGGTGAGATCTCCCTCGAGCACCTCGGCGCTCATGCCCGAGCCGTCGTCCTCGACCGAGATGCGGGCGACCTGCTCGGCCTCGTCATGAACGAAGCGGACGGTGATCTTGGTGGCGCCGGCGTCGATGGCGTTCTGCACCAGCTCGCGGAAGAACGCGTAGGGATCGGCGAACTGACGGACGATGTCGTCGACCAAGCCCTCGCTGGGCGCTGCGCTCCGGGCCTCGGCGCCGCCTCCGCGGTAGGCGGTCTTGCCCCCCTTGCCCGCCATCACTCGCCTCGCAGCGCCTCGAGCTTGCGCTCGCTCGCCCTTCGCTCGGCGATGACCGCGACGAGGACTGCCTGCGCGCTTCGAGCGTCGAGGCCTTGCAAGTGATCGAGCCTGTCGACCAGCGCCGGCAGCCCAGCGGCGAGCAAGCCCTGGTGGGTGATGGGGCCCTCGAGCTCCCCTCGGGCGAGTCCGCGCAGGGTGCGCTCGAGCATCTCGGTTGGGACTTCGGTCAGTGCCTTGCCGAAGCTCACTCCGGTTCTCCGTCGGCCGCTTCGGCGGCGTCGGCCGCGGCGGCCGCATCGCGGTACGTCGCCGCGATGTCTTCTGCGCGCTCGAAGCAGAATGCTCGCCACTCGCCCCAGCTCGCGTCGCCGAGCTCGTCGAGCATCGCAGCGCAGAGCTGGTAACCGGTCGCGGCCTGCTGGGCGAAGGGCAACAGCACCTGATCGAGCGCCTGCCGGTAGGCGGCGAGCAGCTCGGGATCGCTGGTGATGTCGGTGGAGACGGGCGCGCCGCGGGCGTCGGCGGCGGTGTCCTCCATCGCGGTGCCGAGGAGCGCCCCACCGATCGCGCGCTCGTAGAGCGGCGCGCTGCCGAGCCGCTCCAGCCTGCGCACCAGCGCGCTGATGCCCTCGACGCGGCGCTGCAGCCACTCGGTGAACTCGGCGCCATCGCTCCCTTCGGGCGCGTTGGGTGGCGTCATCGCCATCAGCTCTTCGGTCGCTGTCCAGGTCTCCTGCGTCGGGACGGTCATCGCGCCACGCGGCACGGGAGGCATCGGGAGCGGGAGCGGCGCAGGTCCGCTCGAGATGGGTTCGGGCACCTCGCGCTCATCGCCCGTGGTGAAGAGGGTGTCGCCGCTGCGATGCTCTTCCTCGGGTGTCGAGGAAGCGCAGGCGACGACGGTGAGCACGAGGAGGGGGACGAGGCGATGCATGCGGGCGCACCATACCAAGCCCCGCGAGCAAAAGGACGGCTCACCGGTCTGGGGCGGGACTTGGCTTTGCGTTCCCGATACCGACGCGTAAGGCTCGCCCGCGTGTCTCGCCGTATCGGTCTCGGTCTCCCGTCCCTCGCGCTCCTGTTCGCCTTCGGGTTCGCCAGCTTGCTGCCCGCTTGCGGCGACGATCGGGTCCGCAACGAGGCGATGCTCTTCCTCGATCGCTACGAGCAGATCGATCGAGACAGCAGCGTCGCTGTCCGCCGGCCCTTGGTCGAGGGGCTCCGCACCCTCACGCTCTTGAGCCCCGACGTGTTGCACGCGCGCGATGCCTGCGTGGATGCGCACTCGACGTTGCTGGACGCCGAGGAGCGACACGACGCCGCGCGCGACGAGCTGATCATCGCCACCGAGGGCGGCGATCGACCGCTGGAGATGGACGCAGCGGCGCGTATCGAGTCCGCGATCAGCGAGTCGAACGCGGCGATCGAGCGCACCCCTGCGCTCTTCGAGCGCTGCTACCGCGAGGTGCGGGGTCTCGAGCGGCGCTTCCACCGTCGCGCGCCCGCAGAGCGGTGAGGCCCTCGGCCCACACCCGCGAGATCGAGCTGGCGTTTGGTCTCGATGAGCCCGACGACGAGCAAGCGATGCGTCACCGCGCGGCGCGCGAGCTGCGGGTGAGCCCAGAGGAACTGGGTCCGCTTCTCCCGCTCAAGCGATCGATCGATGCGCGGCGCGGCCGGGTCGTGTTTCGCTGGGTGGTCTCCGTGGGTGGGGTGCGTGGCCCGTTGGGTGAGCCGCTCCCGAAAGAAGGACTCGGCTCACCCTCGGTGCTGATCGTCGGCGATGGTCCCGCGGGCCTCTTCTGCGCGTACCAGCTCGCGCGTCGGGGCATCGCGGCGCGGGTGCTCGATCGCGGCAAGGCCGTGCAGCCCCGGCGCCACGATCTCGCCGCGCTCAACAAGGCCGGTGTCGTCGACGGCGACAGCAACTACTGCTTCGGCGAGGGCGGCGCGGGTACGTACAGTGACGGCAAGCTCTACACGCGCGCGCACAAGCGCGGTCCGGTGCGCGACGTGATCGAGACGCTCGCGCTGCACGGCGCGCCGGACACGATCCTCACCGACGCGCGCCCTCACATCGGATCGAACAAGCTGCCGCGGGTGATCTCGGGCATGCGGGACAGGCTCGCCTCAGCGGGCGTGGTGTTCGAGTTCGGCGCGCGGGTCGTCGATCTGATCGTGCAGGGGAGGGCCGAACGAAAGATCGCGGGGGTGCGCCTCGCCGACGGGACCGAGCACTTCGCCGAGCACGTGGTGCTGGCGACCGGTCACTCGGCGCGCGACGTGTTCGATCTGCTTGTGAAGTACGACGTGCCGCTCTTGCCCAAGGGCTTCGCGCTCGGGGTGCGCATCGAGCACCCCCAGGCGCTGGTGAACCAGATGCAGTACGGGCGATTCGCTTCGCACCCGCGCCTGCCCAACGCCGCGTACCGGGTGGTGCAGCCCGTGGGCGAGGGCTCGGACGAGCGCGGGGTCTTCTCGTTCTGCATGTGCCCCGGCGGCTGGATCGTCCCGGCTTCGACGGAGCAAGGCGCGCTGGTGGTCAACGGTATGAGCCTCTCTCGTCGCGACTCACCGTTCGCCAATTCGGGGTTGGTGGTGGCGATCGAGCCGCTCGACTGGGAGCGCGCGGGCTTCACCGGCCCTCTGGGCGGCGTCGATCTGCAGCGCACCGTCGAAGAGGCCGCGTGGAAGGCGGGCGGCGGCGGCCTCGTGGCGCCCGCGACGCGCGCGAGTGACTTCCTCGCCAAGCGCGGCTCGAGCACGGTGCCCGAGACCAGCTACTTGCCCGGCCTGAACGCGGGCGATGTGCGCGAGGTGCTCGCGGCATCACGCCTGGGCTTGGCGAGCAAGCTCGCTCAGGCGCTGAAGGTGTTCGAGGAGCGCATGCCGGGGTATGCAGGCAGCGACGCGGTGATGGTCGCGACCGAGTCGCGCACCAGCGCGCCCTTGCAGGTGATACGTCACCCCGAGCGCTTCGACTCGCCCACCCTGTCGGGCCTCTACCCATGTGGCGAGGGCGCGGGCTGGGCCGGCGGGATCGTGAGCGCTGCGCTCGATGGTCTGCGGGTGGCGGACGCCATCGCGGAGCAAGTCGGGGCTACTCCGTCGGTGTCTCGCGAGTCGACGTCGTAGTCGGAACGATCGACGTCGCGTCACGCTCGAGCGCGAGGCTCGCGCGGAGCGCCCCTATCCGCGGATCGTCAGGCGCGATGGTGGCGAGCTCGTCCGTGTGGTGCCGGGCCTCGGGAAACGCACCGGCGCGGTAGGTCAAGAGCGCCAGGTTGTACCGCGCGTCGGCGTAGCTGCGATCGAGGCGAAGCGTCGCGAGATATCCCTCGCGGGCGTCGTGGTAGTGGCCCAGCCGATCGGCACAGAGCGCGAGATCGTAGGTGGCCGACACGTTCTCCGGGTCGTGCTCGAGCACCTCACGAAACAGCGCGGCTGCGCCCTCTGGATCGTCCGTATCGAGCGCCTCGATCCCCGCGCTCAGGAGCGCGTCCGGCTGGAAGGTCTCGACCTCGTCGTCGTCGACCGCCATCACCTCGATCGGTGCCGGCGCACGCGAAGCACTCAGCAGCCATCCACCGAGCGCGCTGGCACCGAGCACCATCACCACCATCGCGGGCGTGCGAGCGGAGATAGCGACGCTCAGGGCGAGGGGTAGAAGACCGCCTGCATCGAGGCGTACCAGAAGCGATCGTTCGCGGACGCGCCCGAGGTCATCTGCGCGTTGAGGTAGTACGTGTACGTGCCTGCGGCGACGGGGAAGACGCGGCGGATGTGGATTGGCACCTCCGCGGTCGGGTGGGTGGGGATCGCCGCAGGGATGTCGAAGCGCGCTTGGTTCGCGCCCGACCCGCAGTCCGTAGCGCTGGTGCCGATGGCGGTCGCGAGCGTGTCGATGGTGCCCGACGCGTGCTCGATCTGGAACCGGACGTTCGCCTCGACCACCATCGTGCCCGACGTCGGGACCGATATCGTCACGGTCCCGCTTCCGTAGTTGGTGCATCCCGCGGGGATGGAGGTGGTGGCGCCGGTGCTCGAGGTTGCGATCAGGATTCCACCACCCGACGACCCTGCGGGTCCTGCGGGTCCCAAGGGTCCTGCCGGTCCTGCCGGTCCTGCTGGTCCTGCAGGTCCAGCGATACCGCTGCTCGCACCCACCCAAGCGCCGGTCTCATCGACGACGGGCACGCCGCCCACCGAGATGGAGCTCGGGGTGATGTCGCCCGTCACGTTCCCCGCCACGAGCGCATAAGGAACGCTGGTCATCGGCGAGCGCGGCGAGAGCTCCACGTCGGTGCCGACCGTCACGCCGAGGTAGCGCACCGAGCCGTCGAAGAGCGTCGGGGGAAACGGTGTGCTCTCGCCGAGCTGCGCGGAGAAGTAACCCGAGTCGAACGTGATGTTCTGAGTCTCGGTCCATATCGCGGTTCCGCCGCTCGCTTCGCCGTAGATCGAGAAGCGCATGACCTCGCTTCCCTCGACCGGCATCCCAGTCTCGGCGTCGAAGAGCCGACCTTGCTCGGTCAGGCGCTGAGGCACCTGCGCGGCGGCGACGCTGGGCAGAACGAGCGCGAGGAGCGCGGCGAACAGGGTGCGGGTCATGAAGCGAGATCCTTTGCTCGAGCTGTTCATCAGCGCCCTCCGATGCGGCCGATCAAGTGTTCGCGCAGGACGTAGCGCGAGGAAGAAGGCGCCGGCGTCGCGCTCCCGCTCGAGGTGCTGAGCACCAAGCGGTACCGGCTGCTGGAAGAGACGTGGCCCGACGCGACCACGCCGTGGGTGTTGCGCTCCTCGCCGACTGGTGGCGGGCCGCTGTCGAGCTCGCCGCCATCGTTCACCGAGGTGTCGCGATCCCCTGCGTCGATCCGAATCCCCGTGTCGCCGCCGCCACCCTGGGCGCACGCCATCAGCGCGCAGGCGCCGACCGCGATCATCCATCGGGGGGCGTTGAAAGCGAGGAGCGCGCGGAAACTCACGGGCCGGAGCCTCACCGCCCACCTGGCCGGTGTCAAGCCAGCGTGGCCACCGGGCGGGGCACGTGACCTAGGGCGACGTCGAAGATGCGCCCGTCCACGAAGCGTCCGTCCGGGGTCTTGTTCAGCGCGGTCGCGAGCACCTCATCCAGCTCGGGCTGCACCGACAGGTTCGCGCGGGCTTCGCTCAACCGAGGCACCGGCTCGAGCATGTGCGCCCGCAGGAGCGAGGCCGGATCACTCTCGACGAAGACCGGTCGCCCTGCGAAGAGCTCGAAGAGGATCGCGCCCGCGGCATAGACATCCGCGCGCGCGTCGATGGTCCCGCCGAACGCCTGCTCGGGCGCCATGTAGCCCGGGGTGCCCAGCACTGCGCCCTCTTGGGTGAGGACCGATCCGGGACCGGACGCGGCGTTGTCTCCGAACTTCGCCAGACCGAAGTCCAGCAGCTTCAGGACGGAGTGGCCCGACGGCTCACGCGTCACGAAGAGGTTCTGGGGCTTCAGATCGCGGTGCAGGATCCCGTGCTGGTGCACGTACGAGAGGCCCGACAGGAGCGAGTCGGCGAGCGAGAGCGCGCGCTCTGGATCGAGGGGGCCGCGCCGCAAGAGCGCATCGAGCCCTTCGCCCAGGAGGAGCTCGGTGACCAAGTAGGCGCGTCCTTCGTGCCCCTGCTCCTCGTGCAGACCACAGTCGATCACCCGGATCACGTGGGGGTGGGAGAGCTCGCTCAGCGCGCGCGCCTCGCGTGCGAAGCGCTTGATGGCCGCGGGATCCTTGGCGAGGTTTCGTGCGAGCAGCTTGAGCGCGACCTCGGAGCCGTCTCTGTCGGTGGCCTTCACCACCACGCCCGTCGCGCCATCGCCGAGCAGCGCGCCCGTGCGGTAGCGGCCCCCAATGACGGTGCCTGGGCTGGGGACCAGTGCGATCATGATCCCAGGAGGGACTCTTCCAGCGCGTCGAGCCGCTCGATCTCTTCGGTGTCGGTCAGGGTCACTCGTACCCGCAGCAGCGTGGGCAACGCGTCCGCTCCGTAGAGGTCCGTCACCATGCGCCGCGCTCGCTCTCCTACGCTGCGGTTCGCGCTCATGCGGACCAGGTTCTCGAGCATCGTCGCGTCCATTCGCGCGCTGGGGCTCGTCGCCATCGCCCGGTCGTAGTGCTCCATCGCATCGGTGAGCGCGCGACGCTCGTGATCCGCGTGTCCCATCAAGAGCTGAGGTCGGGGATCGCCAGGGTGATCGCGCATGAAGATCCGGAGGCTGGCGCGGGCACCATCGCTCAGGTTCTCGCCGCTGGCGACGCGCGCACGGAGGCGCCGAAGCTCCACCGGGACCCGCCCCGCCCAGGGGTCGGACGCGATCTCCTCGATCGCTGGCGCGCTGGTGCCCGCGTCGGGATCGACAGACGGCGTCGCGATTGGCGTGGCGCCTTCAGGCTCGGGCGCGTCGGTGGAACCCGTGTGGGTCGGGCTGTCGCCCACGCCGCCGGCCACCCACTGCAAGGGGTCGTACCCGGGCCCGAAGACCTGCGGCAACAACACCGCGAACGCGGCCAGCGCGACGAGCATCACCCCGCCCAGCACCACGATCACCCCGAGACTCCCGCCCGACTTCTTGGGCGCCGCGATGACGGGCGCCTTCATCAAAGGACGGGTGGCCGGCATGCGCGCCGATGGGGCACGCTCATCGAGGGTCGCGCCGCTGGCGATCGCTGTGCTCGCTCCGCTGGCGGTGCCGCTCACACCGCTGCCCGAGAGGACGCCGCTATCGGCCAGCACGGTGCGCGCGACCGCGTCGACGTTGGCACCATCGAGCCTGAGAGCGTCGAGCCGGAGCGCATCGACCTGAGGCGCCTCGAGCCTGGCAACGCGCACGGGCGCGCGGGTCTTGAGCTCGTCGTTCGAAGGCGCGCGTTCCAAGCCGAGAGGCCTCGCGGGCGCCGTTTCGCTGGCGGGGGGCGGCGTCATCATCCGCTGCTCACCCGATCGGGTGACGGACGACGCGGTGTACGGGCCGCTGGTGCGACCCAGCGCGTGATCGAGCGCGGTGCGCATCTCAGCCGCGTCGGCGTATCGCTCTGCGGGCGCCTTGGCGCAGGCGCGCTGGACGATCGCGTCGAGGGGGACGAGCGCCGGCAGATCGGGGCGCTTCTCGCCGAGTGAGGGCACCGGCACGAGCAAGTGCTGCCGCATCAGATCGCCGCCCACCCCGCGGAACGGTCGCTCGTGCGCGAGCAATTCGAAGAGCAGGATACCGAGCGAGTACACGTCGTTGCGCGGGCTGGCCGCGCCGCCGAGCGTCTGCTCGGGCGACATGTACGCGGGCGTCCCCAGCGTCGCGCCGGGCTTGGTGAGCGCCGCGCCCTCGCTCTGATCGAGGAACTTCGCCAGACCAAAATCGAGCACCCGCACCCGCTCTTCCCCCTCGGGCAGCGCCTGCAAGAACACGTTCGCCGGCTTCAGGTCGCGATGCACCAGGCCCAGGCCATGCGCGAACGCCACCGCGCCCAGCACATCACGCAGGATCGCGAGCGCGCGCGCGTCGGGCAGCGGCATGCACTGATCGAGCGTCGCGCCCTCGAGCAGCTCCATCACCAAAAAGGGACTGAGCCCATCGATCCCAAAATCGGTGACTCCGACCACCCCCGGATGGGTCAGCGCGCCGAGCGCCTTGGCCTCGCGCTCGAAGCGCGCCCGCAGGCTCTCGTTCTGCGCGTACTCGGGCTGAAGCACCTTGATGGCGAAGTCGCGCTCGAGCCGCAGATGCCGGGCCCGATAGACCACCCCGAGCCCGCCCTCGCCCAGGCGCGCCTGCAAGCGGTAGCGCCCATCGAGCTCGCGCCCGAGCAGCGGATCGGGAGACTCATCGGCCACGCGCCGAACCATACCCGATGCTCCATGGCCGCGGGGCCTCGTTCCGCTGCGCTTGGCTCGCTGCGCTGGCTTTCGCTGCGCTGGGCTTCTTGGAGAACCATCCGCTGCGCGGGGCGAGTAATAGCGCGCGGTGATCAAGAGGGTTTCTGTTGGGCGGTCCGTGGTGGGGGTCCCTCCCTCGGTCAGCGCTGTTCCGTGGTTCCGTCTTCTCGTGCGCCTCTGCTCGTAGTCCGGCCCACCGCGTTCTACTCGGGACCCCCACCACGGCCCGCTGGAACGGTCGCGGCGTGCACCGCGCTGGGAGGAGAAAGGGTGAGGAGATCAGCTGGCGGATCGGCCCGCGTCGCTGGCTGGCTACCGCCCCGGATGACCAACACCTCTGCCCTCTCAAGAGGATGCCGAGCGTCACCGCGCTTGTATCGGGAGCACCCGGCGAGCACCTTCGGCGCCGCGCTGCGAGCGTGGGAGAGCCATGGGAAACCTTCTGATCTGTCGCTCGTGTATGCGAGCCGTGTCCGCGGGTGCTCGGTCCTGCACCAGTTGCGGAGCTCCGACCGCGTACCGGAGACTGCGCCGCTCGGGATCGCCCTGTGGGGCCTGATGTTCCTCGGTAGCCTCGCGAGCTGCGTCCTGTTTGGCGTGTTCGGAGTCGGAGGGGACTTGGTGCTGTTTGCTCTGCTCGCGATCGTGGCCGCGCTCGGGCTGCTCTCGGAGTGGGGGCCCAACCCACAGATGATCCGCGTTGGTAACGCCGACGATGCGGGACGCCTGGGGCTGGACCTCTCGTTGTTCGCGAGCGAGATACCGCGTCTCGACAACCGCTTCCTCGGGCCGGCCATCATCCTGTCGATCTGCGCCTTCACGCTCTGGTTCTTCTCCCAGGCCCCCCCTACTCCCGATGTGGTGACTCCGCTGGCACCGATCGCCACCGCTGCCACGGCGCCCCTGGCCGACGAGGAGGCGATCGTGCGCGCTCCACCGCCACCACCCGAGCGCACGCTCAACGAGATCGTCTCGGACTTTCGTCCGTCGGATGTCAGCCCGCGATTCGCCTGGCTGTCCGGCGGTCACAACAACGTGCAGGTGCATTGCGACGACCACGCCCTAACCGCCGCGGGGCGCGCCCTCATCCGCTTCAGGCACGCGGACTACCCAGATTGCCGAGGCCTCGAGTGCCGCTGGCTCGCACCCGACGGAACCCGAGCAACTGCTGCTGGCACACCAAGACCAGGACACCGGCGCACGGACCCTCGTCGCCTATTGGCACTCTCCTGATGGCCGACGAAGCGGCTGCACAGGTCGAGACATTCCTCGAGTCGCTGGAGTGCGCGGAGATCGCGCCGCTCACCGGCCGCTGATCGGCTACTCGATGTCGATCGCTGCGAACAGAAGGGCTCGAACAAACGCAGCCCGATCGGATACTCCGAGCGAAAGCGGGCTTTCCAAGCATGCTCGGCGCCAATCCAGACTGCGATCTCCGCCTCGTCCAAGGTTGTCACCGGCAGCAGATCAGACCAGCCGCCCTCGTGATCCTCCAAGTCTGCGGGCCGCCACCATCCGAGAAGCTCGGAGCGCGACCCTGTCGTGGTGAAGAGGTTCGTTCTCACTCCAGCGAGAGATGAACTCCGCCATCGCGGCCACGCGGAGCCCAGTGCTCCTCCAGCAGATGGTGGGAAGGGTCATGCGAGGCCCGGTCGTGGGCGGCGTCGCCGAGGCCAACGTCGTGGTTTTCCACGACGAGATCGGAGGGCTGGACGCGAAACGAAGCTCCTGAGCCTGCGCGAGGCTCGCCGCGAAGATCAACGTGCAGCCCCACTTGGCCGCACCGTGAAGGTAGAGACGGACGATCAGTTCGTTGCGCTCGGCGTCGAGTGCAATCCTCTCGACGAGAGTTGGGGGCAGATCGTGAATCTCGGCGAACAACCTCGCTGTGTTGCGCTCCGAACTGCTCGGGCGCGAAGCGCCCCACCCAGGTGCGCGGAGGCGGGGTCAACCCTCGCGAAGCGACCGAGGAGCGAAATCAATGGAGCCGTTGTTTGCTCTGTTGATTTCGCGGAGCGGCGGCCGAAGGCCGGGGTTGAGGCCGCCGAGCACACCGGTACGATGGAGATCCCCGAGCAGCCCTTCTTCGTCCCCAGGTGGCGTTCAGATCAGCGATGGCGAAGCCGAGCCGTCCAAATCAACGCGATGGCGAAGCCGAGCCAGGAGCTGCTCGCTGAAGCTGTCGCTGCTCGCTGCTCGCTGCCACTGAAGCCGTTGCCGTCGCTGAAGCTGTTGCCGCCGCTGAAACTGCCACCGAAGCCGAAGCCGTCAGCTGCTGCCGCGCAGCGCTTGGGCCAGGGCGCCGAGCTCTTCGATGCTCAGCGTCTCGCCGCGCCGCCCGCCGTCGATGTTCGCCGCCACGAGCAGCGCGTCCGCGTGCTCGCCCGCTTCGCGCAAGAGGCCATTGCGCAGGGTCTTTCGCCTCGTCCCGAACGCCGCCTTCACGATGGTGCGCAGGGCCTCGTCTTCGATGGCGATCGGCACCTCGCGGGGCACGAGCGAGACCACCACGCTCTCCACGTCGGGCGGCGGGAAGAACGCGCCGGCGGGGACTTTGATGACCCGCTTCACGATGAAGCGCGCTTGGACGAACACGCTGAGCGAGCCCCAGATCTTGTTGCCCGGCGTGGCCAGAAGACGCTCGCCCACCTCGCGTTGGATCATCACCACCGCGCGATCGATCCGGTCCGCGATCTGCACCAGCCGCTCCAAGATGGCGCCGGTGATCGCATACGGGAGGTTGCCGCAGAGGCTCACTCTGCCGGGCATGCCCAGCGCATCGAGATCGAACCTCGCCGCGTCGCCTTCCACCACGGTGAGCGCTGCCAGATGTCCCAGCTCCGCGCGCAAGAGCGCGATCATCTCCCGGTCCTTCTCTACGGCCATGACCCGCGCGCCGCGTCGCAAGAGCGCGGCCGTCAACGTTCCAGCGCCCGGCCCGAGCTCGATCACCGGCAGCTCCGGGTTCATGGTCGCGGCGCGCGCGATCTCGTCCACGGCATGGCGACTCACCAAGAAGTTCTGCGAGAAGGCGCGCTTGGGTCTCAGGCCGTGCCTTTGGAGCACCACCCGAGGATCTTCGAAGGCCGGCTCTTCGCTGACCTTGCGCTCTTCGCTCACGCTGCCCTCTTTGCTCACGCTGCGCGGTCCCGTCGGCTGCCCTGGGGCAAGAGCGCAAGCGCAGCGGGGCGTGAGCGTCGCACCACGTTCACGTCGACCCCGAGCGGTACCAGCAGCGATCGCATGTCGTCAGCGCGCCTGCGTTCACCGCGCGCGTACACGTCGTAGAGCTTCTGGTTCAGCTCGGTGCGGGGCGGCTCGATGAAGCTCACCGCGTCGAGCATCAGCACCCGCACCCGATGACCGCGCGCCCGCAAGAGACGGAGCGCGGAGAGCAGCGGATCGGGCTGACCCAGACCGTCCATGTCGCTCAGGACGATCACCTCCATGGGTCCTCGGCTCTGGCGCTCGACCTGCCTCAGCGCCTCGCCGAGACCGGTGGCCTTGCCGCCGTCGCGGGGATCGGCGCGGTAGGGGAGGGGGATCCCCCGCACCCGACAGAAGCGTCGCAGCGTCGCCATGGCGGGGCTCGACGCGCGCACCGCTTCGTCCTTGGCGCCGGCCTCGGTGAGCGCGGTCTCGGCGTGGCGCACCAGCGCGGCGACGTTGAAGCTCGAGGTCCGACCTCGCGCACCGGGCACGCTGAGATCGAGTCCGTCCTGCTGCCGCACGTAGCGGCCCACGGTGCGGATCACGTCGTCGTCGTCGGCCTCGGTCAGATCGTCGTCGACGATCTCGGTGGCGCGCAGCAGCGCATCGAAGATCCGAAGCAGATGGGGGTTGCCGTCGCCCAAGGCCACGTGATCCACGATGCGGCCATCGACGGTCACCATGCCCACCCGATCACCGCGGCTGATCCCTCGGCGGGCCTCCGCTGCGATCGCCTCGATGGCGTAGTCGAGCTTGCGGAGGCCCTCTTCGCCGCCGCGCATCGTGCCGCTGACGTCGCAGATCACGGTGCGCGACTCCTGCACTTCTTGCTCGACCTCGCGCACCAGCCAGCGCCCCCTTCGTGACGACGCCTTCCACGCGATCTGCTTGAAGGGATCACCGGGCTGCATCTCCCTGAGCTCTTTGAACTCGGTGCCGCCACCCGCCGCCAGCCGCGAAGCGCCGCTGCGATCCACCGACTGCCCGAGGCGCGCGCGAGAGAGGCTGGACGATCGCAGCGCGGCCTGGGGCAGCACTTTGATGACCAAGGGATTGGGGAAATAGAGAGGCACGCCGAACAGACCCAACGGCCCTTCGAGCACCACCGCCATCCCGTGCAGCACCACCCGCCCTGCGGCAGGCGCCATCAAGCGGAACGAGAGTTCGGTGCGACTGTGCGGCGGCACCAAGAGCGCCGCGCCTTCGTCGCCTTCGCCGGGCTCACGCAACAGATGCGCGCCGCCGGGGACGATGGGCTCGAGCTGACGCAACAAGAGCGGGCCCTGCCCTCGGTGACGGACGAAGCAGCGCACCTCGAAGGGCACGCCGGGCACCGCGGCACCACCGCCCGAGCTGGGATCTCCGTGGGCCAGCCACCATGCGAATTCCAGTCGCTCGCGCCGCACCCGTCGCCCGATCGGCATGCTCGCCGCGAGCGCTCCACCGAGCACCAGCAAGATCATCCCGCCGATCATCGCGGTCACCGGGCTACTGGTAGCTGCGGCCAGGAGCAAGATCACCGCGCCCGCGGCGAGGAGTAGAAACGCGGCAAAGCGCGGGATGGGTAGCACCCACTACTCCTTGCGGTGGGGGACCTCGCCGAGCGCCTTCTGGACAAGCGACTCTCGGCTGGTGCCATCCATCTCGGCTTCGGGGGTGAGCACCATTCGATGCGCGAGCACCGAGACGGCGAGCGACTTCACGTCGTCGGGCACCACGAAGCCTCGGCCCTGGATGAGCGCGCGCGCCCGGGCCGCGGTGATCAAGGCGAGCGCGGCGCGAGGCGAAGCGCCCAAGAAGATCCGCGCTTGCTGCCTCGTGTGGCCCGCCAGCCGGACCACATAGTCGAGCACGTCGTCCTCGACGTGGACCTGCTCGACCAGCGCTTGCATGTCGAGGATCTGCTCGGGCTCCAGCAAGGTGCGCGCGGTCGGCGAGCCCTCCATGAAGCGGCGCAGCACCCGTCGCTCGTCGTCGGGCTTGGGATAGCCCATCAGGATCCGCACCAAGAACCTGTCGATCTGCGCTTCGGGCAGGGGATAGGTGCCTGCTTGCTCCACCGGGTTCTGGGTGGCGAGCACGATGAAGGGCGAGGGCAGGATGCGGGTGTCGCCCTCGATCGTCGTCTGCTTCTCCTGCATCGCCTCGAGCAGCGCGCTCTGGGTCTTGGCAGGCGCGCGGTTGATCTCGTCGCCCAAGAGCACGTTGGTGAAGATAGGGCCTTCGCGCAGCGAGAAGGTGCCTTGGTTCGGCGAGAACACGTAGGTGCCGGTGATGTCGGCGGGCAAGAGATCCGGAGTGAACTGGATGCGCCGGAAGTGACAGCCGAGCGTCGCCGCGAAGGCTTTGCACAGGGTGGTCTTCGCGACGCCGGGCACCCCCTCGAGCAGCGCGTGTCCCCGAGCCAAGAGCGCGACCAAGAGCAGCTCGGGGATCTGTCTCGGGCCCACGAAGACGTGCTGCACTTCCTCGATCACCGACTGCGCGCGCTCCGCCACTTGCGCCAACACCCGAGGTTCGATGCTGCGCTTGCCTCCCGGGATAGGCTCGAGCTTCACGGCTCCGTCGCTCATGCCTTCCCTGCCTGCGTGGGCGCGCTCGTCGGTGCGGGAGACGTCGGAGACGAGGGCCGCCGGACGGGCACGCTCGCGAGGATAGCGTCGCCGCGTCGCATGGTTTCTTTCAGGCGGGCGAAGGGCACGGGCTCGACGGTACCGCGGTCCGCGCGCTCTGCCAGCGCAGCGAGCTCGTCGAGGAAGAGGCGGGCCGCGCTCGTCTCCTTGGGTGAGATCCCCTGCTGACGCATGGCCTTCTCCAGCTCGAGCGCGCCCGGCGTGCGGCCCAGCGCGAGACGCCCGAAGAGCTCGGTCTCGAGCTCGAACCGGTAGGCCAAGAGCGGGTCCAGCAAGTCCACGTGGCCCCGACCGTACCAGGCCAGGCGTCCAGCCATGCCCCCGAAGGTGCTCGAGGGGGTGAACATCGCTTTGGCCGCATAGGGACTGCGGCGTGGCAGCGCGCCGCCCACCACCAGGACGAAGATCAGGATCAAGCAGAACGCCAGTACCCGAAGGCCCACACCAGGAACCTCGACCTGCCCTAGGCGCTCGAGGAACGCGCGTAGATCGTGCAGCGGTCGATCGGCCCCGGGCTCGCCGAAGCGACCCACCACGGGCGCGCCTGGCGGGACCAAGATGATGTGCCCTCGGGTCTCCTCAGCAGCACCTGAGAGCGGCGCGCTCGCGGACGGCGGGGTGGCCGACAAATAGTGCAGGAGGTTGGCGGTGAAGCGGCGGTTGCCCCCGAGCTCGAGCATGTTGTTGATGAACACGGAAGGGTCGGAGATCACGACGAGCCTCCCGGTTCCCACCGCACCCGCGAGGACCAGCGCTTCGGATTCGCTGAACGCGAAGATCGGATCGAGCTCGAGGTGCTCGATGGCCGCAGGGTGGTTGGTCACCAGCGCGTCCACCCGGACCGAGAGCGCGTGTGGCCCGTTGGGGCGAGCTATCAAGAGCGCTTCGTTGCCTCGAAGCGCGGTGGTGCGGTGTCCCATCGGCGCGTGCCGCTCGATGTGAAAGGCCTCCAAGAGCGCGCCGCTCGCGCCGAAGTCGTCGGCGACGGCGATCCGGCCTCCGGCCCGCAAGAGCGCGCTCAGCCCCTCGACCGAGGGCGCTTGGTGCGGGCCGATGATCAGGAGCGCCGCGTCCCGATCGAGCGTGCCCACGTCGAGCCTGTCGACGACCTCGACCTCGATGCCCTCTTCGACCGCGACCTCGAGCAGCTCCGAGAGCCCGTTCCATCCCTCGTTGCTCGGCACGAAGTCGTCCTGCGCGCGCACCACCCCGGGCGACATCGCGGCCCACACCGAAGCCCCCACCGAAGCGAGGAGAAGAAGCGCCAACGAGGGCCGGCCGATCACCGCGGCAGCATACAGCGTGGGGACCGGCAACGTGTCGCACCACGACATCCCTGCCCTGATCTCGCCACATGCACGCCCCGAAGAGACGTGCACTCCTCGAAGAGACGTGCACTCTCTCGAAGAGAGAAGAGATGAGGTGCACTCCCCGAAGAGCGACGCGCCTCAAAGCTCGATGATGATGACGCCGCGCTGCTCACCCGGCGGCTCGCTCTCTCGGAGCGGGGCGCGGCGTGGCGCGATCGGTAGCTCGATCACCGGCTGATGCTGGGGCCGGGCCTCTTCTTCTTCGCGCCGTCGGATCTGCTCGATGATGTACGGAGGCAGCATGGAGACCTCCTTTACGAAGGTAGGAGCGGGCCTGGGAGTGGACTGGTCTCGCCGCGTCTCACAGCAGGCGGCGTGCCACTCTCTATAGCGCCCGATCGTCGCTGTAAAGCCCGGCGAACGAAACGAGGTCGAGTGAACGAGATCGACGCGTGGCGTCGCGCTCAGCGTTGCCAGACATCCGAGCGTGGTTGCTCGTCAGGCAGACGCGCCCAGTCGCGCGCCTTCACGCCCGCAGGCTGCACCAACAAGAAGAAGAGCAACGCGCCCGCGCCGCCCGCCGTGCTGACGGTCCCGAAGATCGGCGGCAGCAGGATGGCGACGGTGAGCGCGGCGCCGATGACGACGGCGCCGATCGCGAAGAGCGCGAGACCCATTCGCTTGGTCCGCAGCGTTCGCACCGGATCCATGCTTGCGAGGATCTCGCCACGCTGAAACCAGATCGCGTCCCCCATGTTCACGCTGCTGCTCGCGGAGGTGGGGAGCCCGCGGGTGGTGCTCGCGCGTCGAAACGCGTCGTCGAAATCGGTGAGCGCACGCCTGAGCGTTGCTGTGCCATCGAGCCATACCTGCGCGAGCGCCTCGCCGGGCTCGATCACGACTCCGCCCCCGAGCTCGCCGCCATGCAGCTCGTGGCGTGCCGAGGCTTCGGTGAAGAGGATGCGATCGGGGCTGCCGGTCGTGACCGCGCGTCCCACTTGCTCGATGGTGCGGGTGAGGAGCGCGCCGCTCGGGCCTTCTCCCTTCTGCACGTTCGCTCGCACCAAGCGTCCGTCGCGCCGCGCGTCTCGGAGCGAGCGCAGCAGCGGCCCGAGCGCGCGCCGCTGGGCGAGCGCCGCGGCCGCGATGAGCAGCGTGTTGAGCCACAGCACCCCGAGCGCCAAGACGCCCATCGCCGGATAGAAGTACGTGTCGGTCACGGGGACGAGACGCGCGCCTTCACTCGGTGAGGCAAGCTTCGGTCGCCTCGAGCTTGCGCTCTTGGCGAGGGGCCAGCGCTTCGCGTGCGGCGGCTTCGGCGCGTGCCACGTCTCTATCGATCGGGCGGCCGAAACGCGCGAAGAAGTTGCGCCAGAGGTACAGCACCATGCTCGACTCATCGAGGGAGGGATCGATCTTGCCGACCACCTTGCGCTGGTGAAGCGCGGCCAGCTCCGACCAATGCACCCCCGCGAAGTTGTGGTGGATGGTGTGGTAGCCGTTGTTGCACATCACCCAGTTGAAGCCGCGCCCAACGAAGTTGCGCGAGTGGTTCCACTCGCTCGTGGTGTCGCAGCCGTCGTGCTGAATGAGGTTGATGCGAAGGATCCCCCGCGCTCCCCAGAGCTGGGGCAGAACCACGAAGAAGAGGACGGTCCAGAAGTCGTACGCCAGGAGGATCCCAGTGAGCCCGAAGGCGATCACCATCTCCAGCGTGTACTGCCGCTTGAAGTCCTTCTGCCGCGTGGTGCTCGACCAGCGTGAGACCCCATCGAAGGTGTTGGACCCGATCACGTTGGGGAAGTGAATGAGGTTCATCAGATGCCAACGAAAGGGCGCGTTCTTCGGCGCGGCCCAGTCGGGCTGACCGTCGTCGTCGAAGTGGTGGTGCACGATGTTGTGCGAGGCCACGTTCGCCGAGGCGGGGTAGAGGCTGCCGAACGAGAGCACGGCTCGGAACGCGCGGTTCAGAAAGCGCGACTTGAAGATCCCCTTGTGCATGTGGTTGTGGATCACTACCGCGTTGAGGAACGAGAGGTAGCAAGCCAACACGAAGCACACCGGGTTCCGGCACGCGGGCACCAGCACCATCGCGACCAGCAGCGCGTCGTAGGCCAACACGATGCCCACCTGTCGCCGGTCGGCGCGGTGGTGCAGCAGGAAGGTCTCCTGCTCGCTTCGGACGCGCCCGCGCCCGTCCGCGGAGGAAGTGATGGCGACGCTCGCGCTCGACAGCTCGCTCACGGTGGACCTCAGGCGAGCTCTTCGACGCCCAGATTCTGCTGCGCCTCGTCTTGCACGCTCTGCTGCACCGAGGCGCGCTCGGCGCGGGGCAGGGGCGCGTACATCGGGTTGAACACCCGCGCGACCCGGTGGTGGTTCGCGTGGAAATAGATGCCGAAGAAGAGGCGGTTGCCCAGCCAGAACCAGCCGGAGTCGATGTTCACCGGCTCGATCGCGCCGGTCTCGGTGTGGGCGTTGTGACCGCTCCAGTTGAAGTGGATCACGAAGAGGCCCGCGAGCACCGAAGCAGGAACGAAGACCACGAAGAAGAGCACGGGGCCGAGCAGGAGGAACCACGCGAGGAGGGCGGTGATGCTGGTCGCGAAGCTCCAGACCGAGCGGATACGCTCGTAGCGCCGGCTGGCCGGGGTGTCGCCATGGCAGTCGTAGTACTCGTTCTGCAGCTGCTGCTCGACGCGTACCAAGGTGTGCCACGCGTAGGGCCAATAGCTCCGCTCCGCGGGGTGGGGATCGTGTTCGGCGTCGTCCGGATGACGGTGATGCCGGCGATGCACGATCTCCCAGCTGGTGAACTTGGTGAGCACGATGACGCCGCAGATCTCACCGACGATGCGGTTGAGCGCCTTGGGGAAGTTGCCGTGAGAGGCGTTGTGGATGAACACGTGCGCCATGATCACGACGTACGTCGCGGGCACCAGCAGCAGCGGCACCCACCACTCGAACGCCTGCACCGGCGCGTGGTAGCCCGTGGCGAAGATCGCGCCGATGACAGCGACCGTAGCGAGGGCGTAGAGCCCGTCGTACTTCACGTAGAAGTGCGGGTCGCGCTTGAACTGCGCGTACGGGAGCGAGGTCCACACGGAGGGCGCGGGCGAACGGGGGTTCACGATGGCGTTGGTTTGGATGGTCACGGACATCTCTCCGACTGACGCATGCTCGCTGAGGCCCAGCGGCGAAAGCCGCGTCTGCGAAAGCAGTTGGCGTGCCGCCAAACGTCAGCGGTCCCGTCAGGCCAGCCACCGCGCGGAGCGGCCAAAGCCGACCCGCCCCGAGAGCAAGGGCCGGGCAGTTACCACAGGTGCGCCAACCGGTCACGTTCAGTGTGGTGAGGTGAGAACCCCACTTCTCGCTCGGGGAGCGTCGGAACACTTGCGCAGTGCTGTAGCCTCCAGCGCCCCGAGGGCACAGCAGGCATCAAGGAAGGATGTCGATCAGCTCGACGTCGAACACCAGCATCCCAGACGGCGCACCGGGGCGACGGGGGGTGTCGCCGTACGCGAGCGGACCGGGGATCCAGAAGCGTCGCTCTTCGCCCTCGACCATGAGCTGCACGCCCTCGGTCCAGCCCGCGATCACCCCGCTGAGGGGGAACGTGGCGGGCTCACCGCGGGTGCGGGAGCTGTCGAACATCGTGCCGTCGGTGGTCCAGCCGGTGTAATGGACCTGGACGCGCGATGCGGCGGTCGGGTGCTCGGTGCCGGTGCCCGCGTGAAGGACGCGCGAGGCCAGGCTGGTCGACGTGGTGGTCGCGTCGGCCGGGATCGCGCCGACATCAGGAGGCGCGGGCAGGGCGCCGGGCTCCGCGGGACGCGCGGGCGCTCCGTGCGCTGGGGGTGCTTCTTCCGCTTCGGCGTGCGCCGCTGGCGCCTCGTCGTCGGTCGCGCGGTTCGAGGGACGGAAGCGGGGTTCCTCGCCGCTGCCGCAGGCGACCACGCAGAGGGAGAGGAGGATGGAGACGAAGGCGATGCGCATGGCGGGCCCGTGTACCCGAGCCTCGCGAGCCTCGCAAGCACGGGCCGGGGGACGCGCCGGCTAGCCGAGGTCCTCGCGCTCGGCGATGCGACGGGTCCAAGTGGGATCGAACGCCAGCCGGACCAGCGCCGCAGCGAGCGCCTCGCCCGTGATCGCGCGGTAGCGCCCCGCGGTCTTCTTGGCGCCGAACACCGACGCCACCCGCAACGCACCTTCGATCAAGGGGACGCCGAAGCGCTCCATCGCACGCGCGTCGTCGCGCTCGCCGACGATCGAAGAGGGCCGCGCGATGGTGTAGGGCAGGATGGTGTAGGGCAGGGCGCTCGAGGTCAGTCGGTCTTCGATGCGCTTGCGCGCTGCGAGGTACGCGCCCTGTCCGGATTCGGCGCCCACCGACGACAGGTACACGAAGCGCGGAGGCTGGGCTTGTCGGAGCGCGGCCTCGATCAACAGCTCGGTGAGCTTGATGTCCACGGCGTCGTACGCCGCACTGCCGCCGCCGAGGCCTTCCTTCTTGGCCCGCGCTTGGGTGGTGCCGAGGAGGGCGAACACGTGGGTCGGTCGCTTGCGATCGAAGAGCGAGCGGATAGCGGTCGGCTCCCACGGTGACGCATCCACCTGCGCGCCCATCGCGGTGAACCGCGTCTGCCACTCGGCGAGGCGCGGCGAGTCCGGTCGCACGTGCGCCACTGTTGGGTGCCCCGCGCGCATCAGCACCTCGACGGTGTGCCGACCGGTGAGCCCAGTGGCCCCGAAGACCAGCACACTCGAAGGCAAAGCGGTCACTCGGTGGGGGCCGTCGCGGGCGCGGCCGGCGGGCCATCCGAGACCAAGATGTGCTCGGGGTCACCGAGGAACTCGAAGTGCATCGTGTCCTCGAGGGCGTCGTCACCCAGCCAGTAGAAGCCGAAGCGCTGGAACTGCCGCACCCAGCACTCGGGCATCGCCATGCGATCGAACACGGTCCCTTCGCGGGCACAGAGCGGATGCTCGGCCCACTCGGCGACGCAGTGACAGCACGTGTTGAGGTTGGGATCGATGTCGAGCGCTATCCCGAACACGTGATTGGACACCTCCCCATTGTGGTAGGTGTTGCGGGTGCGCAGGCCCGAGAGGCGACTGGGCGTGTACGGCGTCGCGCTGCAGTTCTGGATCACCGCTTCCTCCGCGCAGCGCACCGCGGGGATGATCCGGCTGTTGAGGCGGACGCGTAGGCCGAAGACCCGAGCACCCACCGCGTTCTCGCTCGGGGTGTGGGTGTTCCACGCGCGGTCCCCAAAGCCCTCGAAGAAACCGTACATCTCCGTGCGGTAGCGGATGGCGCGCGCGTGGACGGCGCGGCGGGCCCGGTTCTCGTCATCACCGAAGCGCGCTTTGGTGACGAAGTTGCCGCGCACCAAGAAGTCCTGGGGCGGCTGCTCGTTGCACGCGGCGACGGGCTCTGGTGTCGCTGGCGTCGTCCCTGCGGTCTGCGCGCGGCCGTCGGCAGGCGTCCCCGTGGAGATGGCGACACCGAGGAGCAGGGATGCGAGCGCAGCGAAGAGGGTGGCGAGCGGGCGAATCTTCATATCGAGCCTCGAGAACGGTGAGCGCGGCCTATAGCACCCGAGGATCGGGCGGGCCTTCGACGGTGCACGTCCCCCATTCTTCGATGTCTGCCGCCACCAGGAGCCTCGTGAACGAGCCCGCCCAGCCCCGTCGGGGCGCGCCGACAGGGTGCGGGCGCTGACGACTGCGTGCGCGCATTGACGAGGACCGCGCACCACACGACGCCTACGCGGTAGGTGCACATGGTCTCTCGCTTGCTATACGCGCGGGATGACCCGCTCCTCGCTCCTCGCGTTCCTCCCGCTTTCGGCGCTCACCCTCGCGGCTTGCAGCGAACCGGCGCCGCCCATCGTGGAGCCCCTGCCCGATCCCACCCTCGAGACCGACGCGGTGGTGAGCTACGCGGAGATCTACGCGTCGGGCGCCTACACCGAGCTCTCGCCCCCGCGCCCTTGGGTCCCCACGGACATCGCCGCCACCGCCGCAGGTGAGCTCTGGATCGTGCAGCGCATGGAGCGTGATCCGCGCTTCGACGACAGCACCGAGTGCGTCGCTGCGGCACAGATGGGCGCCGCGAACGACTGCTCGGCCCTGCAGGGATCGACGGTGGCGATCGCCGACCCCCGCGCGACGACCCCCGCGCTCGACGGATCGACGGCCCGCGTCGTAGTCGACGGCAACTCCTGGCACTTCATGCGTCGCCCCAGCTCGATCGCGTTCGGTGATCCCAACCTCGTGCTCGATCCCGCGGACTTCGAGGGCGCGACCGATCCGAACACCGGGGCTCCGCTGCTCACCGCGCCGGTCACGTACGTGAACACGTTCGCGACCTGCCACGAGCACCGCACCGGCAACTTCACCGATCAGTCCCCTTTCATCGGCCCTGCGCTGTGGACCACCGACCCCGCCATCTACGACGGCAGCGGCCCCTCCACCGACTGGGAGAACGGATCGCACCTCGATATGGTCCACGCGACCGAGTACTGCATGGGCATCGCGTACGACGCGGGGAACGCGTACTGGACCTTCAACGGGCAGCAGGGAACGGTCGACTACTACGACTTCAACCTGCCCCACGTGCCGGGCCACTACTTCCACGACGACGCGACGATTGCTCGTTACGACTTTGGCGCCGACGCACTGGCGCGCTTGCCCAACGTGCCCAGCAACATGCTGGTCATCGGCGAGCACCTCTACATCGCCGACTCGGGGAACGGGCGCGTGGTGCGCTTCCCCCGTGATGGCGGCGCGGTGACTGGATCGTTCCGCACCCACGAGGGGCTCGACGCCGAGGTGATGACGGGCGTGTCGCTCGAGAGCGTCGTGTCGGCCGAGACGCTGGGGGGCCTCTGGGGCGGCGGGCGCGTCGAGCCGAGCGGCATGGCGCAGCTCGACGCCGACACGCTGGTGGTGGGCAACTACGCCACCGGTCACCTCTCGCTGATCGACCTCGACGGCACCGTCCTTCGCACCCTCGACACCGGCCTCGGCGAGGGCCTGGCCGGCATCACCGTGATCGACGGCACGATCTACTTCGCGCACATGGTGCAGCGCCGGGTCTACCGGGTAGACGTCGACACCACCATGCGTGTAGCGAGCTGAACTAGGCTCGCGAGCTGAATTAGGCTTCGGTCTGCTTCGGGCGAGGGTGCATCCCCGGCGGGATCCGGCGCTCGCCGTGGAAGGTCGCGCCTTCCTTGGCCATCGCGGTCAGCACGGGCGCGGGGGTGAAGCGGTTGCCCATGCGATCGCGGTAGTGCTCGAGGCGCCGAACGATCTCGCGGGGACCGACGCTGTCGATCCAGCGGAACGGGCCGCCACGGAAGGGCGGAAAGCCCAGGCCGAAGATGGCGCCCACATCGCCATCGCGCGCGCTCCGAAGGATGCCCTCGCCATAGCAGTGGGCCGCCTCGTTCACGAACATCAAGCCGCAGCGCTGGGCTATCTCGTCCTTGCTCATCGTCTTGTTCGGGGTGAGCCCGAGGACGTCGTACACGCTCGCGTCCACGACCTTCTTCTTGCTCTTCTTCCCCTGCTTC
>Ga0105047_10002585_pt1 | contig 32247 bp, 30 predicted proteins | sample MAT04_FD_78384 | JGI IMG/M metagenome (GOLD analysis project Ga0105047, IMG submission 78384) | Freshwater microbial communities from Lake Fryxell liftoff mats and glacier meltwater in Antarctica - MAT-04 (megahit assembly) | ecosystem: Environmental > Aquatic > Freshwater > Ice > Liftoff... | reverse complement strand
GCGTGCACCACAATTGCCTGCTCATTCTGCCCATCCATGTTCCATCTCCGGGTGGGTAGGGTCGGTGTCGACGCTGCGGTTGGTGTCGGAGTCGAGCATTGGGTGGAGTTTACATGGATGGACAGGATGGACAAGATGGACAGGATGGACAGGATGGACAAGATAAAAAGGGGGCAGGGGAGCCAAGGGCCCTCATCCGTGGCCCTACCCAATCGGGGTCGCGAGCGAACTTGGGCAATCGCGACGATTACGATCGGGGATGATCGTTCCCTTCGCCGGCTCGCTCAAAGGCACTGTTCGCTCCGTCTCGATGGTGTCGATCCACGGGGATATTTACGCCGATGTGCTGCTTGAGCCCGACGGGGCGGTGGCGGAGGCGGGGAAGGTCGCGGTGCTGCCGATTCGCGTGCCGACGCACGCGATGCACGCGGGCACGCCGCCGCGGGAGGGGGCGCGGATTGAGGTGAGTTTTTTGATGCAGCAGGTGACGGGTGTGAGGCCGGCGTGAGGGCGCGGGCTTGAACCCATCTGCGATGATCAGATGTGGGCGATGACTTCGCTCTTCTCAAACCGCACCTTGGCGAGGTGCTGGTATTTGTCATCGGCGGCGCGATAGCCGGCCGGGCAGACGACGACGGTGCTGTAGCCCTGGGCCGAGAGGCCGAGGATTTCGTCATACTGCGAGGGGACGATGCCTTCCATGGGGCAGGCGTCGATGCCGAGGGCAGCGCACGAGGCCATGAACTGGCCGAGGGCGATGTAGCACTGCTTGGAGGCCCAGCCAAAGTGGGTGAGGCCGGGGGGCGGGTTGGCGATGAAGCCGAGGATGACGTTTTTGTAGCCGTCGAGGGTTTCTTTGGCTACGCCGCGCTGCGATGCGGTGCGGTCGATGAGGCGCTGGACGTCGGCGGGAACCATGGATGATCGACCAGCGAAGACGACGAGGTGCGAGCAGTCGGCGGGCTGGGTCTGGTTCCAGCTCGCCGCGGCCAGCTTGGCCTTCACGACCTTGTCGGTGACGACGAAGAACTTCCAGGGCTGCATGCCGAACGACGAGGGCGTGAGCACGAGCGAGTCTTCGAGCTTGCTCCAGGTGGCGGCGTCGATCATGCGGGCGGAGTCGAACTTTTTGGTGGCGTAGCGCCAGTGGAGCTGGGCGAGGAGGGCATCGGGGGTGATGGTTTTGGCGGTGGCGGGAGGCGGGGGGGTGGTGATGGTGTTTGGCATGGGAATGGAGGATGGTTGAGGGAGGGCGGGGCGGAATCAACGGGTGCGGTGCGGCGTGCTGGAGGCAGGCGTCCGCCAAAACCACAACCGGCACCGTGAAACACGGTGCCGGTTGCGTAAATGACCCCAAGGGGATTTGAACCCCTGTTCCCAGGATGAGAACCTGGTGTCCTAACCAGGCTAGACGATGGGGCCGTCTGAACCGGGAGTTTAGAAGGGCTCGCGCTCATTGGCAATGCAGGGGAGAGCGGTTTGGACGGGGCGAGGCCCAAAACAACCCCGAACAGCGAGAATCTGAGCGCCGGGGACGGTCGTCAGCCGCTGGCGGTCTGTGGGAACCAGGTGGCCGCCACATCGGACGTGCCAAGGCCGTTATCGGGGGCCGATGGCTCGGAACAGTCGGCATGCCGCGGCCAGAGCGATTCTTTTGGCACGCGCAGAGGCGGAGGAGGTGGGTTGGCACGGTGGCGGATGGCATGCTTTGGCTTCGAGTGGGAGTTCCACTCGCAGGGACCCACGCAGTCAACTGCGCCTGTAGGCATCAAGCATCAAGCATCACGGAGCACAGATATGAACACACGCTGCATCAAAGCCATCACTATTCTCGCCACTCTCACCGCTGCTGGCGCTGCCACGGCGTCGCCGATCAACGTTGCGTATACGGGCATGGGGAGCGGTTCGAACACCCGGATCACGTTCGGGAGCACGACGCTCACGACGTTCACCGGTCAGTTGAAGCACAATCTGACGGGGGGTGCCGGAAACGCTTCGCTCTTTAACGGGGCGCAGACGGCGTACTGCATCGATCTCGCTCAGCGGGTGACATCGAACGTGAGCGCGTTTGAGGTGGTTTCGCCCAGCGTGGTGACGAATCTCGTGTCGCCCACGCTCGGCCCCGCCCGGGCGCAGGCGTATACCGATTTGTACTCGGTGTTCGGCTCGCAGGCCATTGCGGCGAACGCGAGCAATGACTTCGGCACCGCGTTCCAGATGCTGGCGTGGGAGATCATGTACGACTACAACCCGTCGCTGGGCACCAGTTCGCTCGATCTGTCAGCTGGCACGGTTCGCTTTACCAACGCCAACGGCGGGGCGCTGGGCTCGGGCATTCTTACGCAGTACACGATGCTGCTGACCAGCATCGGCACCAATGCCGCGGCGATTCCGGGCCTGGTGGCACTGCAGTCGGCCCGGCAGCAAGACCAGTTGGTGTATCAGAACAATGTGATTCCGGCCCCTGGCGCTGCGGCGCTTCTGGGCCTCTCGGGACTTGTCCTCAGCCGCCGTCGGCGCTCCAGCCACTGATGCACGGGCGCTCTGGCCTGTGACAATCAACCAAACACGGCATCGGCGATGACCGCCGCAGCCGCGGGGTGCACGAAGAATCGTGCATCGCGCGGCTGCGGTTTGTTTGGGGGGGTAAGGGGTCTGTGGAGTATGAGCGGGGCCTTGGGCCGCGGGCGAGCTTCCGCCGAGCGGTTGGCGGGGTTACGGTTGAGCAGTGGGCACGCTCTTTGCCAACTTGGTTCCCGACGCAATCGTGCCGCCCGCAGTGGGCACGGCGGTATGCACTCGCGCTGAGTGGCTTGACGCATGCGCTGGGCAGCCCGCGGCGTCGGTCGATCTGGTGTACGCCGATCCGCCGTTCAACACGGGGGTCACGCGGCGCGGCGCGGCGGGGACGTATGCGGATTCCTTCGGCTCGCTTGATGAGTATGACGCATGGCTGCGGCCGCGGCTGCAAGCGACGCACCGGCTGCTGAGGCCGACGGGCGCGATCATGATTCATGTGGACTGGCGGACGAGCCACCGGGTGCGGGTGCTGCTGGATCAGGTCTTCGGTGAGGCGTGCTTTGTAAACCATCTGGTGTGGAGCTATGGCCTGGGCGGGTCATCGCCTCGGCGGTTTGCGCGCAAGCATGATGATATTTTGTATTACTCGCGCGAGCCTGATGGGCACTACTTCGAGCCGCCGCGGGTGCCGGCGACCAGCGCGCGGCTGCGGGGGCAGAGCAAGAAGGCGACGGATGTGCTTGATGTGCCGAGCATCAACAACATGGCGCACGAGCGGGTTGGGTATCCGACGCAGAAGCCGATGGCCCTGCTGAGAATGCTGGTGGGCGCGGCGTGCCCGCCGGGTGGGACGGTGTTTGATCCATGTTGCGGGAGCGGGACGTCGATCATCGCGGCCATGACGACGGGGCGAGTCGGCATCGGGAGCGATGCGAGTGCAGAGGCGGTGAAGGTGGCGACGGGGCGGATCGAGGCGGGAGCCTGAGGCGGTGCCTGTGCGAGCGGGGCGTGTGCGAGCGGGGCGAGTGTTCAGGCGATTGGGGGCGTTGCAGTGGGCGGCGGTTCCTGGCGTGTGGCTTCGGCGACGACGGAGGGATCGCGCTCCTGGGTGGTGTGGAACGTGAGGCGTGATTTGGCGTATTGCTCGGGCGAGACGGCCAGATCGGGCTCGATGCCGGCGCAGTGTTGTTTGTGCAGGTGGGAAAGGAACGGCACGCACCAGCGGCAACCAGTGCCGGCGCCGAGGCACTCGGAGATCAGCGAGACCACCTGCGGGTTTTCGCGCTTCATGAACGTGCGCACCTTGCGGAGCGAGACGTGGAAGCAGAGGCAGATTTCGTCGTCGGGGTTCATGGCGGCCGAGTTCCGCCTGAGCATAGACCCGATTGGGGCTTGGCATCATGCTTGGCCCGGTCGGGTGTTCAGCGGCCGATTTGCGTGTTCAGCCGCCCGCCGGCATCTTCAGCCGATCTGCTCGTACTCAGCCGATCTGCTCGTACTCAGCCGATCTGCTCGTACTCAGCCCACCATCTCGTTCTCAGCCCACCATCTCGCTCTCAGCCGACCATCTCGCTCTCAGCCGACCATCTCGCTCTCAGCCGACCATCTCGCTCTCAGCCGACCATCTCGTTCTCAGCCCACCTTCGCCTGCGCGAAGACAAACCGCACGCCGATGTCGAAGTGGCCGGATTCGGTCTGGCGGCAGCGCACCACCGTGCCCGAGGTGTAGGCGGCAGGGATGCCGGCCGGGCAGATGCTGACCCGCATGCCGTGCTCGAGGGGTCGCGATGAGCGGCAGCCGATGCCGGCGGCTGACGCGTCGGTGACTTTCATCTGCACGACGCCGAAGCGGGCTTCGCCGGGTGTGGCCGAGCCGTTGCTGTAGTAGGCCGTGACGTTGGACTCGCACGACATGCGAGGAACGCGGCGTCGTTCGAACTTCAGTGTGTCGTCGTGGTCGTTTCGCTCGTGAGAAAGCTTGAGCATGTCGATTCTCCCAAACAGTTTGCCCGAAAAAAGTCGCCCGCAGCGTCCATGCCGACAAGCGACCTGTTGCAAACCATCGGCCGAGAACGTGAGCAAGTTGAGCGAGCTTCATCTAAACCCCGCTGGCGGGGGTAAAACCCCTTGTTCGCATGAAAGGCGGATGAAAAGCGGCGATGTCCCCTGCGTAGGTGGGGTGTCGTCACCGCCAATGGGTGTTGTGTTGTTGAGGCGATGAATTTCGCGTCGCTTGCGCATGTGCTGAGCAGTTGAGCACTTGCGAAGGCTGGCCGTAGGTACGCCGACGCGGGCGTCAACGCTCCATGCGTTCGGCGAGAGCCATGGCGAGCTCCATCGACTGCTCATAGTTGAGGCGCGGGTCGCAGAGTGTTTGGTATCTTTTGGTTAAGTCTTGTTCTGTGAGATTTGCTGCGCCACCCAAACATTCTGTCACATCGTCGCCGGTGAGCTCGATATGAATCCCTCCAAGGTGCGAGCCGCACTCGGCGTGCACATCCCACGAGGTGAGCAGTTCATCCATCACGTGGGCGAAGTCGCGGGTCTTGATGCCCGTGCCTGTGGTCATCAGGTTGCCGTGCATGGGATCACACACCCAGAGCACCGGCGAACCAGCGAGGCGGGCGCCCTGGATCAAGGTCGGGAGCATGCGGCGCACGTTGGACGCGCCGAGGCGGGCGATGAGGACGATTTTGCCCGCTTCGCCGGTGGGGTTGAGCGTGCGGATGATGGCGACGACCTGCTCGACGGTGGAACTGGGCCCGAGCTTGACGCCGATGGGGTTGCGGATGCCGCGGAGGTATTCAACGTGCGGGCCGTCGAGCGCGCGGGTGCGCTCGCCCACCCAGGGCAGGTGGGTGGTGAGGTTCCACCAGCCGGTGCGGCGCGGCACTTCGCGGGTCTGCGCTTCTTCGTAGTAGAGATTGAGCGCCTCGTGGCTGGCGAAGAACTCGCCGCGGGAGAGGGCGTCGATCTCGCGCTCGCTGATGGCTTCGAGGAAACGGATGCCCTCGCCGATGCGTCCCATGAGACGCTGGTAGCGCTCGCGGGTTTCGGTCGAGAGGCCGGCGCGGCTCAGGAAGCCGAGCTCCCAGCGCTCCGGGTGGTGCACATCGCCAAGGCCCGCTTCCATGAGCGAGCGCACGAAGTTGAGGGTGAGGGCCGAGTGCTTGTACCCCTCGATCATGAGGGCGGGGTCGGCGCGGCGGGCTTCGGGAGTGAACTCGGCCCGGTTGACGAGGTCACCGAAATAGCTCGGCAGCGAGATCGACTCGCCATCGATCTTTCGCGTTTCCATGCCGCTCGAGCGTGGCTTGGCGTATTGCCCGGCCCAGCGACCGATGCGCACCACCGGCCGCTTGCTGGCGAAGGTGAGCGACATCGACATCTGGAGCAGGATCTTCAGCTTGCTGGTGATCGATGCGCTGGTGCACTCGGCGAGCGTCTCGGCGCAGTCGCCGCCTTGGAGCACGAAGCGCTTGCCCTGCTGGGCATCGGCGATGAGGGTTCGCAGGCGTTCGATCTCGCCGCTGGTGACCAGCGGGGGCAGCTCGCGGAGGCGTGCGACGGCGGTATCGACCGCGGCGTGGTCCTGATAATGCACGGCCCATGCCCACGGCCTGCCGCGCCATGACATTGGCGACCACGCCCCCGGAGCAGGAATCGCTGGGGGCTTGGTGGTTGCAGATGGGGTCGATGCTGACATTGAACCAAAGAGTATCGGCCAATGGCGCGACTGCGTGCACGAATCGTTCGTCCGTCGCGAGTTACCGTGGCGGTTTGAGGCTGGCAACTCGCGCGTCCGGCGGCGGAGTGAACCCATGCCCCGCTCATTCGGCGTTCAACTCGGCCTTCACGTCCGTGAACCCGTGCGGTCCGAAGGCCGGCTTCTCTCCCCTGGCGAGGCAGCTTCGGACCCACCTGGCCGCCCAGGAATCGAAGGGCTTGCCCTTGTCGGCTTCGGTGGGGGCGTTGCCGTCGAACAACTGAATCTGTTCACCTTTTATGTCTTTCAGATCCAGCAAACCTTTAAAGGTCGGCGCGCCGCGTGCAAACCAGGTGGTGCGGATCGAGCCGAATCGGGCCAGCCACGGCTGGCTTGCCAGTGGCGTCGCCTCGATGAAGATTTCCATCCCGCCGTCGGCGAGTTCCTTGAGGTGCTGCGCCAGCACCGAGTCTTCGGGCAGCCCGTTGGAGGCGTCTACCGCGAAGGCCTGAAAGCCCGCCTCGACGATTGGCCGCGTGGCTTCGCGCAGCATCACGAGCGCTCGCAGGCGGACCTCGGCGTCGGGCCGCGAGGCGATCATGTTGAACTCAGGGTCGCTATAGGGGTTGCCGAAGTAGGCCAGCACCTTCACGCCGGGGCGCGAGGTAACCCGCTTCCAGGATTCAACAAATCCGCGCCGCCACGGCGAGTCGGCCGAGCCGCGGATGGAGCCGAAGAACGTAAAAGACGGTTGGCCATCGGGAGTCGTGTCTTTGCCGAAGGGCGAATCGACATAAAACCGGCGCCAACCGGCGTTGTAGAACGGCAGCACTTCGTCATCGACGATGGTCGGCACGCCTTTCGAAACGTATTTCGGCAGCGAGTAGCGGCCGGACGTGTTGTCGCTGCTGGCGCACGCTATGAACGCGTAACAGTCGGCCAAACTCACCCTCGCACCGGCCACTCCCCCTTCCTTCTCCATCCATATCGGGGCCCGCGTCGCTTCGCGGCGCACGCTTTCCATGCCCGGTGGATCGCTCTTGGCGGCCGCCACGCTTGCCGCGGTCGGCGGCGGCGCATTCATGCTGCCCAGTGTGCCATCGGCGTTCACCGGCGGCCCGGCGGAGAGTGTCCGCTCGTATGGGGTCGTGGTGCAGGCCGCGAGGGTCACCAGCGAAAGGGTGAGGGCGAGGCCGACCAGGTCAGTACGAAGTCTTGAGGGGCGGAGCAGGGTTCGCATGGACCATGGTTGGCGCGGTGGGGGGCCGAGGCGGATCGGGGGCAACGAAGACCGTCCCGCTACACAGGCCGCTAAATATCCCGCTACTCAGGCTCAAATCTCAAACCCCCGCGCGCCATCTCCCCGCACCCGCACCGCCCGCATCGTCAGTTCCGCCTGATTCTGACGCACGACGTGCCCGTTGGGCACGCCCATGGTCAGAAACACGCCGCCGTTGATCACGCAATCGTCGCCCACTTCGGTATCGCCGCCCAGAATCACCGCTCCGGCGTAGATCGTCACGCGGTCGCCGATGGTCGGGTGCCGCTTGGTGGCGCGGACCAGGCTTCCCACGTTGTCCTTGTCAAAGCTCTTGGCCCCCAGCGTCACGCCTTGATAAATCTTGACGTCGCGGCCGATCCGCGCCGTCTCACCAATCACCGTGCCGGCGCCGTGATCCACAAAGAACCGCTCGCCGATGATCGCGCCGGGATGGATATCGATCCCCGTGTGCCGGTGTGCCTGCTCGCTGATGATCCGCGGCAGCAGGGGCACACCCAGACGATAGAGTTCGTGCGCCAGCCGGTGATGGAAGATCGCGAGCATGCCGGGGTAGCAGAGCACGATCTCGTCGGTGTGCTCGGCGGCGGGGTCACCGTCGAAGGCGGCTTGCACATCGAGCGACAACATCCGCCGAACTTCGATCAGCCGCTGAAGAAACATGTCGGTCAGTTTCGCCGCTACCGATTCGCACGCCGCGGCGGCCAGGTCTGCGGTTGCACTGGGTGACTGCGGTCCTGAGCCCACCAGCCCGGTTGCCGCCAGCCGCCGGGGCCACGGCGCCCATGGGTCGATGCCGTAGGCTGGCGTCGCGGTGGCCGAGGCCCGCGCCAGCAACTCGCGTTCGGCGGAAGAGGCATAGCGCAGAGCAATTTCAATCTGCTCGCGCAGATGGGCGGCGACCCTGGCCATGAGGGTGGGAATGAGAAGCGTGAGCCCGTTGGGCGAAATCGGCGCAGCTTCGAAGAACCCGATGAAGACGAGCCGCCGCAGCAGGTCGATGAGTTCGCTGATTGTCTGGGTGCTGGGGACAGGGCTGGTGGCATCGGCAGGGCCGCAGGAGAGCCTGGCGATCCGCCCGTCGGTCGCAAACGACGCGAGCAGCTCGGCTGTCACCGATGCGAGCACGGCCGAATCAGGGGGGAGGGAGGCCGGTGGGGTTGAGGGGGTTGAAGAATCAGCGTTGGGGCGAAGTTGTGTCATAAAGAGAGCTCTGGGGTCGATTATTCGCGTGCTCACCGCATCCGTGCTGCCGATTCCCGCGTATCGGCTCGCCACGGTCGCGCGCGAGCTGGGCCGAGTTCCGGGAAACCCCCGGGTCTGCTGTCCGGCTTGGCATCGCGCGAGTTCTTGCTTTCGCGGCTGGGCGCTCGTATAACCCCTCCCCAAAAGGCGTCCAGTAGGAGTTTTTCCGATGAAGATTTGCACCTCAGCCCTGCTCGCTCTCACCTGTCTTGCTGGCCTCGCCTTCATCGGCGGCTGCAGCAGCGCGACTCCTGCCGAAGAGCAGTTGTCGGAGATCCGCTCCGATCCGTCGCCCAACCTCGACTCGCCGACCCGCACGCGCGACGAGATTGACAACAAACTCACAGTCACCAATGACACGAACCTGCGCTCGCTCAACCGCGACCTGGGCGTGTTCTTCCTGCTCGACCGGCCCTCGCGCCTCTCGCCGTATCCGATGCGCTGAGAACGATGGTGCGCTAAGATCGATGGCGATCCGGCCGGCTCGGCCAAAACGACCAAGCCAGGCTCAAACCAAACGAAAAAAGAACCCGCGACCTTCAGGCCGCGGGTTCATTGCATTTTGGACTGTGTATCGCCAAATCCGATCAGGCGGCGGTGTACACGCCGCGCGACACGCGCTTGAAGAGCTTCTTGTTCTTGCTCGCCACCAAGGCCTGATTGACCATGACCCGCAGGTTGGGCGAGTTGCTCTGATAGCCGCCGGCGCGAATGGCATCAACGGCTTCCGACACACCCAGCGTCTTGCCCTTGAGCGCCACCTGGAGCGAAGCGACCAGGCTCAGTCCGCCCCGGGCCCGCCGACCGCCGGTCGCGCCGCCGCGACGACCACCCTGAGCGCCCAGGGCCGACATCTGCCGCTCGAACTTGGCCACGGCCCGCTCGGCCTTGGCAAGCACCCGCAGGGCCTTTTTGTATTTCTTGTTCAGCGTGGGCAGCTTCCGCTGGCGCTTGTTGATCTCGGCCTGAAGCTGCGTCAAGGACATTTGTGACAGTGATGATTTGATCGCCATAGAACTGACTCCACAGTAAAAATGCTTGGTGGTTGGAAGGACACGCGCGTCAAACTTTCGCTTCACGCGATGCGTGTTTGCAACATTGCACCCAACCACTCTTCGTCGCATTATAGCATTTCTGTAACTGTGGGCGCAGCCAAAGTGCTGAATATTCGATAGCTGTTTGGGAGGAGATCGCCTTATTTTTGCGGGCGTGAAACGGGCGCGGTGCGCGTCCGCGCACGCCAGGCTCGTCTGTAGGGAAACTCATTCGTCGCACTCCGCGCGGGCCGGTCTGCCCGCCACTGGCGTCCCAAGCGGCCGAACCTTCCGCATCACGCCGTGACGGGCCCGCCCACCTTGCGCACTGCCAGCGCACCGCCCGGGCACTCCCGCGTCTTCGCCCCGCGCACGTGCCTGTGGCCCCGTACGCTTGCGCATGGCGATTGTTGTTTTTCAGCATGAAGAGTCAGAGTCCCTCGGCCGTCTGGCGCCGATCCTGCGTGACCTTGGCCACCGGGTGCAGATCCGCCGCGTGGATTTGCCCCCCGGCCGGCCCGGCAAAGTCGGCGGTGGAATCCCCGCCGATTTCGACGGCGTCGATGGTGTCATCTCACTCGGCGGTTCGATGAATCTCACCGACACGCCACCGCCCGCGTGGATGGACGCCGAGATGGCCTACCTGCGTGAGGCCCACGCCCGCCAGCTTCCGCTCCTGGGCATCTGTCTCGGCCACCAGTTGATTGCCAAAGCCCTGGGCGGTGAAGTCGGCCCCGGCACGCCCGAGTGGGGCTTCACCCACGTTTCGCAAACCGTTCCCGGCAACACCGACACGATCCTCGCCGGCATCCCCTGGGGCTCATGGCAGCTTCAGATGCACAACCAGCAGGTGCTCAAAGCGCCCGAGGGTGCCACCATCCTCGCGGGTTCACCAGCCTGCAAGATTCAGGCCATGCGCATCGGTCTGCGGACGTACGGGTTCCAGTATCACTTTGAATCTGAGCGGGCCCGCTTCGATGCCGCCGTCGCCGGGCGCGACAAGGCCTTCGCCGCCGAACTCGCCCAGAACGGCCTCAGCGCCTCCGATCTCAGCAAACACCTCGCCTCCTTCTACGACACCTTTGATCGCCTCGGCACCCGCCTGGGCAACAACATCGCAATATACATGTTTCCGCTCATGAAGAAGGTTGGCCGCAGCTAACGCTGGCGAACGCCCGCCTTGGCCGCGCCGACCGACGACCTGGTCATTGGCCCCGTGAGATTCCTTATGCTCGCTCTCGCATCCGCCGTCGTCGCCGCTCTCGCGCTCGCCCAAGCGCCTGCTGCCCCGCCCACCGCCCCGCCCACCGCACCGCCCGCGGCACCCCGCGCGGCCGAACCAGCCCCGGCCCAGCCCGCCCCCCCCGTAACAGCTCCCCCCGCGGCTCCGGTGGCCACTCCCTCGGCCACTCCCACTACACCCCCAGCTCCGGCTCCGCCCAAGCCCAGCGGCGTAGACCAGATCATTAAAGATCTCGAAGCCAAGAGCGCTCCCCCGCCCGTGCACGCCTCAACACCCGCTGGCAACGCGCCCGCTTCCGCGAGGCCCGGTTCAAGCGGCCCTCGCCCTGAGGCCCGTGATATGCCCATGACGGCCGAGCAGCGCGCCATCGCCAGCGGCAAACTCCTCCGCGAAGGGTCCTTCGTGGTCTCGCGCCGTGCCCGCATGGTGCGGGTTCGCGAGGGCTCGGGCTGGGCTCTGGTCTTTGACAACACCGCGAGTCCGCCCGCCATGACGGCGGCTGCTTCCACCTCGCTGGCATCGCCCGCGTCTCTCTCGCCCGCATCTCCCTCTCCCGCGTCTGCCTCGCCAGATGGGCCCATGATTCTCCAGCCCTGCCAAAAGCTCGCCGAGATGGAGCGACTTGCGCTTCAGTTTGGCGATGCTCTCACCTTCACGGTCAGCGGCCAGGTCTTCGTCTTCAAAGGCCGCAACTACCTCCTGCCCTCCGTCGCCCTCGCCGATCGCGCTGATGCCAACCTCGGCCGCTGATCGGGTTTCTCCTGCGGTCCTCCATTCCCTCGGCCCACTAAGCAGCGTTCTTCACCATGAGTTTCGCCCTGAACCAGCCCGCGTGGATGCTCGGCGTGCTGATCGTGCTGCCGCTGGCCATCGTTGCCTTTTTCACGTTTGTCGCCATGGGCCGGGTGCGACGCTGGGCCGCCATTTTCCTGCGCGCCGGGTTCGTCGCCCTCCTTTGCGCCATGCTCGCCGGTGCCTCGAGCATCCGCCGCACCGACAAACTCGCTGTGGTCGCCGTGGTGGATATCTCGGCCAGCGTCCGCACCTTCGTTCCCGCAATCACGCTCGAACCCGCCAGCCCCGCGACATCAGCGACGCTCTCCGCCCCGCTTGCGCCCCTTGACGCTGTTCGCGCCTGGCTCGATCGCGCTGCCGGCTCCCGTGGCCCTGAAGACCTCCTGGCCGTCGTGCTTTTCGACGGCTCGGCCATCGCCGTTGAAGCGCCCACGCCGGGCATCGGCTCACGATCCGGAGGTCCGACACTGCGCCCCTTTGACGCGCGCATCGCTGAAGGCACGGACCTCGCCGCCGCCATCCGCCTCGCCGCATCGATCATTCCACCTGAAGCCCGCGGCCGCATGGTTCTCTTCTCCGACGGGGTCGAAACCCGCGAGAACGCCCTGGCCGCGGCCCGCGAGATCGCCGGAGTTTCCGACGATGCCGGGCAGACTTCGACCAAGCGCGCCAAGGCTGGGGCCGCGTCGATTCCCATCGATGTCGTGCCCCTCAACTACAACCTCACCCGCGAGGTCATCGCCGAATCGCTTGATGTTCCGCCCCGCGCTCCGTTCGGCGCACCCATCAACGTGCGGGTCACGCTCCGCTCTACCGGGCCCGCCCGTGGCACGCTGAGCATTCTCGACGAGAACGAACCGCTCGATCTCGGCGGCGGCAAGAAAGCAGTGCCCGTAGAACTCGCCCCCGGCCTCACCGTCACCACCCTCACCGTTCGCCCGCCTAGCGGCCGCACCCACAAGCTCGCGGCCGTCTTTGAGCCCGCGCCACCCGACGCGGGCGAAGCCCCGGCCGACACCGTCGCTGCCAATAACCGGGCCGAGGCTTTCACCATCACGCCCGCCGCCGGAAGTGTGCTCATCATCGATGGTGGCACGCCCGACGCCAAGCAGCCTCTCGCCGCCGTGCTCCGCGATGAAGGCCTTGAGGTCGATGTTGTCGCCCCTGAGGCGGTGCCCACCGATCTTCTCCGCCTTCAGGCCTACGACCTCGTCATCGTGCAGAACGCGCCGGCCGAAGCCTTGGGCACCGAATCGCAGTCGCGCCTTGTGCAGTACGTCACCGAGATGGGCGGCGGGCTGGTCATGGTCGGCGGGCCCGATGCCTACGCCGCGGGCGGCTATCGCGGCGGGCCGCTCGAACCCATCCTCCCCCTCAAGCTCGATCTTCCAGACAAGCTCGTCATGCCCGCCGCGGCCGTCATGCTCGTCATCGACTGCTCCAACTCCATGGCGTGGAATGTCAGCGGCTCGGGCCGCAGCCAGCAGGACGTGGCCAACGAGGGCGCAGCCGCGGCGGCACGCTCGCTTTCCAAGTTCGATCTTCTTGGCTGCATCGCCTTCAACACCGACTACGAAGAGATCTTCCCCCTCGACAAGAACACCGACCCCGAAGCCAACGCCCGCAAAATCCTCTCGATCTATCCGCACGGCGGCACCAACTTGCCGCCTGCGCTCAGCGAGGCCTACCGCCAGATGAGATCAGTTGAAGCCAAGAGCAAGCACGTCATCGTGCTCTCCGACGGCGTCTCCATGGGCAAAGAGCGCATCCCCGGCATGGTGAAGGCCATGGTAAAAGACGGCATTCGCGTCTCCACCATCGCCGTGGGCGACGGTGCCGATGCCGACGGCATGGAAGCCATGGCGGCCGATGGTGGAGGTGAGTATTACCGCGTGACCGATCCGCGCTCGCTCCCGCGGATCTTCATGAAGGCTATTCGCGTGGTTCGTGCGCCCCTCGTGCGCGAAGTACCGTTCGTTCCTATCGTGCTGGCGCCCGCATCGCCGCTGCTGATGGGTTTGGCGCAAGTCGGCGAAATGCCCCCCCTCGGCGGGCTCACCCTCACGCAGGCCCGCGAAGAGCCCACCATCACGCTCGCCCTTGTGAGCGCCGAGGGCGAGCCCGTTCTCTCGCACTGGCAGGCCGGTCTTGGCCAGGTGGCGTGCTTCACATCAGACAGCCAGCGTTGGGCCTCAAACTGGATCGGCTGGCCGGGGTATCGCCGTTTCTGGTCGCAAGTCGCCCGCACCATCTCGCGGGCCGGTCCACAGCGCGGCACAGAACTTTCGACCGAGATCGTCGGCGACGAACTGCGCATCAAACTCGAAGCACGCGACGACGCCGGCAAGCCCATCGACGGTCTTGATGTCGCGGGGGCCGTCTTCGCCCCCGGCATTCGCGCCGCGAGCAATAGCGCCGCAGGTCCGCTCGTTGCCGGCGATGCCAAGGCCGCTATCCGCCTGGCCCAGACTGGCCCGGGCGTGTACGAGGCCCGCGTGCCCGCCGCCGACAGCGGCCATTACGTCGTGACTCTTGCGCCCAAGCGCGGCGGCCGCGCCCTTACGCCCATCGTCGGCGGCGCAACTCAGTCGATGGGCATCGAGTTCCGTTCACTGACGTCCAACGAGCCGTATCTGCGAACCCTTGCCGAGGTCACCGGCGGCCGCATCCTTTCGATCACCAGGCCGCCCGCACCCGGGTCTTCAGGTCCGGCCAGCAACCTGTTTGATCGCACCGGCCTGCTCCCGCGCGAGAGCCGATCGCCCCTCTGGCCCATCCTGCTGGCTTGGGCCATCGCGATTTTTCTTCTGGATATCGGTTCGCGCCGCGTCGCGTGGGATCGGCTCTTTTCCGGCAATCTCGCGCAGGCCGCGCGCCGCGCCGTGCGAGATCGCTCCGCTCAGGCCGCCGGCACCCTCTCGGGCCTCCGCAAGCGCGGTGTGCAGGTTGAAGAACAAGTCGAGCAGTTTCAGGGCACTGCCCTCTCCGGCGATGAGGCCCATCAGGTGGCGCAGGCTGCTAAAATTCGCCGTCGCGCCGAACGCGCTGCGCGACAGACCGCCGACCCCGCGTTCACCCCGGTCAACGCCCCCTCCGCGCCGTCACAGCCGCCCGCTGTCATCGACGATCGTGCATCGCCCCAGTCTGAGACCACCGCGCCCGACACCGAACCGGGCGGCCTGCTTGCCGCCAAGCGTCGCGCCCAAGACCGCTTCAAGGAGTGAGAGCCCCATGAGCCGCGACTTCAATCCATTCGATCCGCACCGCGCCGGCCCCGGCCCGCGCCGTCGCGATGACGATGCGCCACAGCCGCCGGCCATCCCCGGAACGCCCGCGCGCCCGCCGTCCACGCGCGAGCGCGATGCCGCCATCGCCGATGCCGACGCACTCCTGGCCCAGTGGATGAACACCAACCCGGCGGCGCAGGCCGCCTCCCCCGGCCCGGCCGCGACCGACCCCGCGCTCGCCAAGCGCCTTGCCGGGAAGATCAAGCTCGCCAACGAGGTTCGCCCCCCGATACCCGGCGCCGTCAAAGCCCTCACCGATGCCGACCTTGGCGCATCGTCTTCCGGCGCCGGCAAGCGGCTTGCCAGCGAGGCCCGCGCTACCGACGAGCGCGATGCCGCGTTCAAGCGCGTCGCGTATCACGCCAAACGTCTCGCGGGAGCGGGCCTGGCGGAGGATGAGGTCGAAGAGCACTGGACGGCCATCGAAGAAGCCGTCGAGCGCTTCGTGCGCTTTGGCGGCAGTTCCGAAGATGAAGACCTTTATCAAACCCTTGACCCTGTTGCCGAAGACTTTCCCGAGTGGTTCGAGGCCGGGCCGGCGCTTCGCGAAGCGCTGGGCATCGAGCGTCTCGAAAGCACCCACATCCGCGCACAGCGCGAGTCCATCGAGCGGGCCAAGCGGCTCCTGAACGGCCGCGTCATGCTCCTCATCGGCGGCTCCTCGCGCCCGCTGGTTGCCGAAGCCCTCGCCGACCGGCTCGGGCTCAAAGAAGTCCGATGGCTCGATTCGCGGCCGCATCAATCGACCGCCCCCTTTGAGCCCGATGTTGCCCGCCCCGAGGTCGGCATCGTCGTGCTCGCCATCCGCTGGTCGAGCCACTCATTCGAAGACGTCAAACGCATGTGCGTTCGCTACAACAAGCTCTTCGTGCGCCTGCCCGCGGGATACGGCGTCATGCAGGTGGCGCATCATGTTGTCGAGCAGGCCGGCAAGCGGCTGGGCGGGCCGTGAGGGTGCGCGGGCTGTCGATGCTCACGCGCGCCCAATCAAGTCCTCGGCCATCTCCAGCGCCGCACGCATGTACTTCGCGTTGCCCTCGCGCTCAATGAACGCCGGGGCGCACGCCGCCATCAAGAGTCGGCGCGCATCCGCCAAGGCCGCATAATCGCGCCCCGTCGGCAACCCCAGCTTCCTTCGTGCTTCGGCCAGCTCTTCCAGCGGGCTCACGCCCCGCAGCATGGCCTCGTGACCCCAGTGCACCCGCTCGAAATAGATCGCATCTTCAATCCATGACCCGGCGTGCACCAGCGCCAGATCAATCAGCACACACGTCGGCAGGTCGGCCTGTTCGTTTGAGCCCGCGTCCGCTCCCGTCTGGGCGGGCGCGGTGGAGGCAGTGGAGGCGGCTTTGCGCCGCATCGCGTTCCCCGGGTGCAGGTCGCCATGGCACCAGGTATCAATCGAGCGCAGCGCCCACATCCGCATCAGCCGCGGCATTGCCAGGTTCATCTCAGTCAGCAGGCTCCGCCACCGCTGCTCGTCTGGAATCGCGTGATGGTCGAGCGTCTCACGGCTCTTGCTCACAAGGTCGTCCCACGGCGGCGGCGGCGGGGGCGGGCTCACGGGCTCGATCAGTCCCGCCCGCTGATGAAACAGCGCGGTTGCGGCAAACAGGTCGCGGAGTGATTCGGGCGAGAGCTTGCCCGCGATGGGCGTGCCCGGCAGTTTCTCGATCACCAGCCACCCCAGGTCATACCCGCACAACTCGATGCCGCCCGCAAAGCACTTGGGCGTTGGGCAGTCGCACCCACCTGGCGATCCACTTCCCCCCCGCGGCGGGCAGTTCGCCGGATTACCCAGGGCGCTCGTCCACTTCCATTCCTGGTAGCCGACGGGGATCTTCACCACCACATCAACCTTGGCACCGTCGTCGGTCTGATACGTGGAGAACCCCGTCGAGCCGCCGCCACGCTGCCAATCGGAGCGAAACCAGCGGACCGGCCCCAGCCGGCCGTTCGTTGCTTCAGCAAGTTGTGGCGCCAGAGTGGGGCCCAGCGGCACGGTCGATTGATCACCCCCGCCCGAAGGCGAGCCGAGTGTTGACCCAGGGGGCTGTGCAGGAGCGCTCACGCACCAACAACGTACATCACCTGGCGAGAGCTTTCCACCCGATACCGCCACGAACATCATCAAGGGCCGAGAATCTTGCCATTAGGGACCTTTGCCGTCGCCGGAATCGTCACCGGATCCTGTGAATCCTCTCCGGCCGGATCGGTGTTTGCCCTCGTTTTCACAGGTGCCTCGACGCGTCCACTTCGCACCGCCAGCACGAACACCAGCAGATGCACCGCGCCGATCAACGCCAATCGCGCCTGCATCAACCCGGCCGAGGTGACATCCGCCGGGCTCATCCCGCATCCGCAGCTTTGCCCTTGGACCGGCGGCATGATGGCGAGCACGATCGATATCGCGGCGCACAGGCCCGATCCCAGCAGCACCGCCCCGCGCTGCCGCCCCGCTAAAAACGCCGCCGCGGCCCACAGCTCGATTGCGATCACGCTCAACTGCGCGATGAGCGGAAAGCTCCCAAAGTACGACCGGGCCGGTTCATCCGCAAAGTGCATCATGGCCACAAGTTTGCCAAAGCCCGCCCACGCCCACATCAGGCCCAGCCCGGTTTGAAGCGCCAGCATGATGAGTGATGTTACCCGGATCATCCGCGCCTCCGCCAGATCGTCACGGCCACCATCAACACCACCACGGCGCTCGCCGTGAGTGTTGATGCCGGCGAGAACGGCCACCCCGACACCGAGGCGGCCGCTGGCGCGCCCATATGCCCGACCACCTGCCCCGCCCCGTCAACAACCTCACCCGTTGCCTTCATTTCCAGCCGAGCTTTCTCGGGCAGCGCCAGTTCGGGAATCGCTGTCCCCGTCGCCAGCGCTTCCACCTTGGTGTAGTTGAGCGTCTTCACCGGCGTTTCGCGCCCGTCGCGCACATTGAGCACCGTTGCGCTCGCCGGATGCCGAAAGGTCTGCGCGCCATCGATCGGCCGCCAGTCGGCAAAGACCACCCGCACCACGGGCGACGGCGCCTCGCCGATGCGCATCTCGCGGCACTCGCCGGTCGTTCGATCGATGAACATCGTCCGAGCTGCGCTGTCGGCGATCTCGCGCCGAATCGCCACAACCTCGCTGCTCACGTTCAAGATCGACACGTGGCCGGGCTCGTGCGCCAGCGCCCAGCGAGCGCTTCGTGCTGCAAACTGCGGCGAGAAGATGTCCTCTTCCACGCCGCCAAACTCACCGAGCCGATTGTCAACGTGACCCACACGCCGATCGGTGTGATACACCGTCGAGCGCTCAAGCGTCGAATGGCGGACTGTGGTCGCGACAAACCCCACCGACCCGTGCCGCATTGATTGCACGCTGTACAGCCACTCCGGACCGCTCGAAATGGTCATCTGGTCATACAACTGGCCGCTGGTCAGCGTCCCCTCACACTGCACGGCCATCACCGTCGGCATCCGCAGGCCATCGAGAAGCCGGGCGATCTGCGCCGCTCCGGCCCCGCCTCCGCCTGCTGTCGCCCAATCCGTACTCGACGTCTCCGCTCCGCCAGCCGCCTCAGCATCGCTTCTCCATGGCGTTCCGTGCCATTTCATACGCTCTCTCCTTGCAAGCTCTCGCCCTGCCCGCTCGGCATCCCACCGCCGCGGTTCAGGGGTTGATTTGATCGTCACTCTGCGGAAGCCCCGGTAACCCCGGAGTGCTCGACCCCGAGCACAGATTTCCCGACGGTTCGAGATAATCGACATAGACCAGCGTGCCAGTTTCACCCAGCTCGATGCCGTTGTAGCAGCATCCCGGCCGCGAGGGGTCCGGGTTACCGCCGATCATGAACCGACACGGCAGTTGCACCGTCAGTTGCACCTTGCAGGCTTGATACCCGCCCTCGGACGGCACGCACTCATCGCTCTTCGGACAGGCGACATAGGCCGCGCACCCGATCAAAACGCCCGATCCGTTGCAAGGGCTTTCCGCTGTTTGGTCCGCGGGCGCCACCTTCCGGCACGCATTCGTCGCGATCGCGGCCGGAACCAGCGTGCCCAGCAAGGCCATGAGTCCGATTATCAAATGAGCATTTTTCAGCACGCGCATTCTCCCAGGCACATAAGTGTTACACCCGACGTTCGCACACCACTCCACGACCCACGCACCATATCGCGCGATCGTCAACACGCACAGAACAATGTGCGAAATGCGCGTGCCGCAGGCCACAAATCCGAATAGTCGGACCTGCTTCTGCGCTTATCGAGACCATCAGGGCCTGCAACTGCCTCCCCAGTTGATATGGCTGTTCACTTCTCGGCCGCAACCTTCGCCAAGCCTTAAGACCGCACTCCCCCCGCATCCCCCTGATTGCGGCACTGCTCTGGCGCATCGCTCCCGTGCGCTGTCCCGCGGTCAGTCCGCATGCAGTTGCTTCGGACCGGCCTTGCCCGCCGTTCGCTCCATATAACCATCGCCCTTGCGCTCGTACTTCGTGAATCCCAGCCGCTCCAGGTTCTTGTTGCTCATCGTCCCCTTCGCCTTCACCGGGCTCCACTTGCCCGCAATGTTCGGCGCCTGCGGCACCCGCTTCACCGGCTTGCCAGTCGAGGGTTGCTTCTTGAGAGCCTCGTCCTTCATCGATTGAACGATCTCAAAGTACTCGCCCGTGGCGTTCCCCTTCGCATCCAGCACTTCATAGACATACGTCGGCATGCACCATCCTATTCGCCATGGCCGCCCTCCAGGGTTCCAGACCCGGCCGGGTGCCGTCGATCGGCAGAGCCCAAAAATGAAAACACCACCATGCTCGCGCATCGTGGTGCTTTGGTTGATTCGTGAATCAAACCGCCGGCTTACTTGGCCGCCGCGGCCTTCTTGGCCGCCGTGTACCCATCGCGACGCTTCAGCGGCTTGATTACCAGACCCGCCTTGATGGCACGGGCCGAGGCGTACACCCGCGTGGGGGCACCGTCGATCATGGCCGTGATCTTCTGCAGGTTCGGACGGAACTTCCGCCGCGTGATGCCCGTGGGCTTAAGGCCGAAGCCGCCCTTGACAATCTTCTGGCCGCGATACGTCCGCTGCTTGCCGAACGAGGACTTCTTACCAGTGAAAGCACAAACGTATGGCATAAGGAGCTCCGACCAAAAACCGATCACTGTCCACGCTCGCCGTCTCGCCGCAAGAGCGACCCGGTCGATGTGGGGCCTTGATTATTGCGGGCATCCCCCTCCGGAGCAACCATCTCGCCTTCCGAACTGGCAGACACCACCAAAGTTGTTGATTGTCAGTGTATTAGAGCGTCCGATTCCAGCTATTCCCAGTCCCCGGTCATGCCAATTGACGCCCCTGGCCACCGCATCCCTCTCATTTGTTCATTCTCTCAACGATCGCGTCGAGCCGTTTGCGATGAATCGGCCGGTCCGGCTCGAGCATAATAAGCGCCTCGATGTGCCGTCTGGCGGTCACCAAGTCACCCGCTCGCAGAGCCATTCCCGCCGCCAACTCGCGGTGCCGTGCCTCGAACGGCGCTATCCGCGTCGCTCGCTCCGCCTTCGCCTGGGCCAAAGCCAGATCGCCCGGAGCGTTCCGCTGGCCATAGAGCGCGGCCAATTGAGCCGCAAACGTCGGGGCCCGATCCTCGCGCGCATCGAGCCACTCAAGGTGCTCAATCGCATCCAGTGGCCCGGCGTTTCCCGGTCCGCCCTCCGCCACCGAGGCCGGCTGGGTCAGCGCCAGATAGATCCGGGCCAGGAGCTTGTGCGGCAGTGGATCGACTGGGCGCGCCACCGCGTAGCGCTCAATGAGCGGAATCATCGCCGCCGTCGGCTCGCCGTTGTTCTTGCCCACCCCGTGCTGTACCGCCAGTTCGAGCACATCAGGGTGCGTCGGATGCGCCTCAAGCAGCTTCGCCACCATCTCGTCGGTGATCGCCGGCTCGTCCGCCTTCGTCTCGTTGTTCGCCTTCACATCAGCGGCTCGCAGGTCCCCCAATAGATCCGCAATCGCTGGCTCATCGGCTTTCGCAACCATGCCCCAGTCCTGGAGTTGCTTCTGGGCGTATGTCAGGAACTGCTCAAAGAACACCTCGCGCGAAACCCCCAGCACCTCGCGATAGGCCTGCTCTTCCCGCACGCCCGCAGCATACTTCTCCATCAGCTTTAGCGGTGCATCGCCGCCGTATGTCTTCACCGTGTACTCGTACATCCAGTGTCCCTGCGCGTACGCCTGCGACCGGTCCGTCGGCTTCTCGGGTCGCACAAACGCCAGGTTGATCTTCACGAAATCAAACAGCGTCTCGGTCTCGAACGCCTTGGTCAGAATCTGCACCGTCGGGTAATCCCGCGGCGACTGCTCCATGTACACCGCCTGCGCTTCGGTAAACCAGTGCGGAATCCGGTTGTTGGTCTTGGTCAAACCCACCGTGTGCGTGTACTCATGCCGCAGCACCCGCTGCCAGTCATAGGTGCCAAGGTGGTTTCGCCCTTCGCGCGGCGTCTCCATCGCAATCGCCGGGCCCGTGCTCGCCGCGATGGTGTGAATGGCAGGCATGCCCGTGATCCGTACGCCAAACCAGCGGTGATCGGGCATCAGGTCGATGATGGTCTTGAAGGGCGGCTCGAAGTGCAGGCCCGGGCCGTCGGTCCCGCACACGATGCGGTGGTTCTCTTCCAGCACCGGCAACATTTCGGCGGCCAGCAGTTCATCGCCGCTCCCCGGCTTGCAGCGCACGATGAAGTGCTCGCTCTCAAACCGCGTGTATGTCGCCATCTCCGTCACCAGTTTCAGCGAGTTGTCAGCTCGAACGTTGAACGGGTCGAGCGCCACCGCGCGCTCCAGCGTGTCTTTCGCCTGAGCATCCTCAGCGCTCTGCACACTCATGAGGCCCAAGTCAATCAAGGGCGACGCCCACGCCGGGGCGCGCTGGGAAGCCACTTTCAGGAACTCTGCCGCGGGCCCATACTGGCGCGCTTCGCTCAGCGCCCGCCCAACCTCGTAGTAGCCCTCGGCTGGCAGGGCTGTCCCCTCGCCCCCCGTGCCCTCGCCACCCGGGCCCTCGCCCCCCGCCCCCGCGCCAACAGCGCCAGCGGCCACAGCGCCCGCCGTGGCGATCGCGTCATAGGTCTCCAGCAGTTTCCGGGCTTCGGGCACGTCATACCGCGCCGCGGCGATGGCGGCTTCAAGCGCCAGCACGTCGCGCCGCGCCGGCAGAGCCGCACGCGCCGCCGCAAGATCTTTGCCCGCCTGCTCCGGGTCAGACATCCGCAGCATCATCCGCGCCCGCACCACGGCCGAAAGCGGCGATGCGGCCCACTGGCCCGCCTCGTTCTTGCCCGCCAGCACATCCAGCCGGCACGCCACCCGCTCGGCCACCGCCGGGTTGAAGCTATCGACGGCGAGTTTGCCGACCATCGCCCACGCGTCCGCGCACGCCGGGTTGAGCGCCAGAATCTGCGTCAGCACCCCGCTCGCCTGCTGCGCGTTGTCCTTTTCATACAGCAACTGCGCCTCGGCCAGCAGCGTCGGCCAGTGCTGCGGATCGATCTCGCGCCCGCGCTTGAGCGATGCCATGAGCGACTTGTGATCCGGCACGGCCTTCCCCGGCCCCTCGCTGCCCGGCACAAACGCCCGCGTCAGCAGCATTGCCGCATGCACGGCCTCGGCAATGTCGCCCGGTGATTCTGACTTCCCCGCCGCCAGCAGCGCCAGCGCGGGCTGCGCCGCCGCCAGCGCCTCGGCGCGCCGTCCCAGCAGCAGCAGCGCATTCGTCGCCAGCCGCGCCCGCCGCATCGAATCGCGAGTGAGCGTGCCAGCCTGCTTGTCGCCAGCCTGCTCGTCGCCTGCCTTTTCACCCGCCAGCAGGGCCAGCGCGCCCGCCGGGTCGCCGCGCTCCAGCACCGCCTCGGCCCGGTCGATCCGCGGCGTGGTGTCATCATCCAGCGCCGGGTCGGCAAACGCCCCGCGCATGAGCGCGAATGCTGCGCGTCGCGCCGCCCCGATCGGCCCTTCCGCTGCCAAGTCGGCTTCCGTGGGCTCGCCAAAGAACAGCCGCAGGTCCGCCGCTTCTGTCGCCGTCAAATACGCCGCATTGACCAGCTTCTCCACCGCGTCCGACCGCGGCGGCGCATCCATCGCGCCCTCGGTCGGGTCAAACTCCAGCACCTTCTTCCACGACTGCTCCACCTTCGGCGGCCCCGCGAACGCGGCCACCGCATGCCCCGCGGCCAGCGCCAGCGCTGCTGCCAGAGTCATCGGGGCAATCAAACGAGCGGCGATTGAGTGATAGGAACGCATGAGGTGATCCACAACTATTACGCACAACGCACGATCACAGTTGGCCTGACACACCTCGCGTCAATCGTGGTGTATGCGGCGGGCCGCGGGAAGATGCACGGGTTAGCACTCATCGTGAAACCCCTCAAGGTGCATCGACCCACCGCCACCTCCATGCAAGGTCACTACGCGGCTATTTCGGTTCTGGCTTGGTCGCCGGTGCCGCTGGCGCAGGCGGGGAAACCGCCGGCGCGACGGCAGGAGGGTTATTTGGCAGCTTGGCCGGGTCCTGAGCGTCCCCCGGCCCCTCCGCCGGCTTCACTTCTACAACGCCACCGCGGATCTCCGATTGCACATTGATCACCCACCCCGGCTCGGTCGGCGCATCCACATTCAGCGCGTTCTGATCCGCCGTCATGTTCCGCGCGTGGTTGATGAGCAGAATCTCCGTCGCCGTGTCGTCAGGCGCCAGCGAGAGCGCCATCCGCGGCAGCAAGTCTTCCTGCCGATACCACAGCCGCAGGACCTTGAAGTTTCGCGCCTCGGGCGACTTCTCGCGCGGCGTGAGCTTGAGTTGATACGTCCCCTGCATGAACGCCCGCCCCGCCGCGGCATCATCAAGCCCGTCGGCAAACGGCACCAGCTCGGCGCTGAACCGGTTCAGAATGTCCGCCTTGGCCTGACCGATGGGAACCGGGAACGGCCCTTCGCCGATCTTCAGCGGGTCCCCCTGCTGCCCCGGCGCCACGATCCGCCGCTTGGTGAACTGCTTGTTGGCAAAGTCGCGCTCGGCATACCACTCGCCATCAAACACAAACTGCCGCTTCTCATCGCGTTTCTGTTTGCCCGCCACGAGTGAATCAAAGTATACCGAGAACCCGCGCCGCGCCGGCACCGCCGCCTTGGCGTCCGTTCCGCCCTTTCCATCAGCGCCGGCTTTTTGAGCAGGCACGGCCGCCTGCGCCGGAGTGATCACAAACGTGAGCTTTCCCTCGCGAATCTGGCTGTCGCCGCCCTGCACCTGCGCGAAGATCTTTTTGTAGCGAATCTCCGCCGTGAGCGACCGCAGGTCCTTGTCGGCCGTCTCGAGCGCGGTGAGCAGCTCGTTGGCGTCCTTGAAGATTCTCGCCGTTGCCGCCTTGTCTGCCCCGGGTTGGGGCGCGGGTGCAGGTGCCTGCCCCAGCGAGGCCGAGGTCACCAGCAAGAAGGCGGCCGTGGTGGAAACCGTCACAATGAGAGCGAATCGCATGGTCAAGATTACGGTCTCCGGCCGCCCGACGATGCGTGGCTGTCACCGTTTCGTCACGCCGCACGCCTGCCGGCCCCGAAACGGCCAGATTGCGCCCGCGCGACTCAAACGCCCCGGCCTACGAATACCCTCCAAACCCAGTGCCGCCGCTCTCCTCCCATCCCGTTTCACTCGCCGATGCGGCGCTCCCGCCCATTGAGGTGCCCGCTACGGTCGATATTCAACCCGGCTCACCCCGCCAATCCGCAGTCCTTGCCGCCGTCAAGCAATACTGGGGCTTCGACTCGCTCCGCCCTCTCCAGCACGATGCCATCAACGCCTGTCTTGATGGTGCCGATTCCCTTACCGTCATGCCCACCGGCGGCGGCAAGTCGCTCTGCTACCAGGTTCCACCGCTCGTCACCGGCCGCATCACGCTCGTCGTCTCGCCGCTCATCGCGCTCATGAAGGACCAAGTCGGCGGGCTTGAAGTGGCTGGCTACCCCGCTGCGGCCCTGCATAGCCATCTCTCGCCGCAAGAGAAGACCTCCATCCGCCAGCGGATTCAATCGCGCGAGTTGCGGCTCCTGCTCACCTCGCCCGAGCGTCTGCTCAGCGACGGCTTCGTGCCCTTCCTTCAGCGGCTCAACGTCGGCGCCATCGCCATCGACGAAGCCCACTGCATCAGCCAGTGGGGGCACGACTTCCGCCCCGAATATCGCCGCATGGCCGAACTCCGGGCCTTCTTCCCCGGCGTCCCCATCAACGCCTTCACCGCCACCGCCACGCCGCCCGTGCAGGAAGATATCGTCGCGCAGCTCGGCCTCAAGAACCCGCGCGTCATGATCGGCATCTTTGATCGTCCCAACCTCACCTATCGCGTGCTGCCTCGGGTCGATCGCACCCGCCAATGCGTCGAAGCCGTTCGCCGCCATCCGGACGCTGCGGCCATCATCTACTGCATCTCGCGCAAAGATACCGATTCCCTCGCCGACGACTTGGTGCAAAACGGCATCAAAGCCAAGGCCTATCACGCCGGCATGGACGCCGACAGCCGCTCGCAAATCAGCGATGACTTTCGCTCCGAGCGCCTCAGCGTCGTCGTCGCCACGGTCGCCTTTGGCATGGGCATTGACCGCGGCGATGTCCGCCTCGTCGTGCACGCCGCGCTGCCCAAAAGCATCGAGCATTACCAGCAGGAAACCGGCCGCGCCGGTCGCGACGGGTTGCCCGCCGAGTGTCTGCTGCTCTACTCCGCTGGCGACGTGATGAAGTGGAAGCAGGTCATGGCGCGCGGCGCATCTGAAACTGGCTCGCCGCCCCAGGTCCTCGCTCATCAGGAATCACTCCTCGACGAGATGCAGCGCCTCGTCAGCGGGGCCCGCTGCCGCCACAAGGCCATCAGTGAATACTTCGGCCAGCCCTTCGAGAAACCCGACTGCGGTGCCTGCGACTTTTGCCTCCGCGAGCTTGAGACCATTGAAGCGTCGCACGAAACGGCCCAGAAGATCCTTTCCTGCGTCGCCCGCTGCGGGCAATCGTTCGGTGCCCGCCACGTCATCGATGTCCTGCTCGGCAGCCAGAACCAGAAAGTCATGGAGAAGGGTCATAACACCCTCAGCACGTTCGGCCTTCTCCGCGGCACCGAACGCAACCTTCTCACCAGTTTCATTGATCAGCTCATTGATTCGGGCGACCTCGAGCGCGCCCCCGGGGAGTTCCCCGTCCTCCGTCTCACCAGCCGTTCTCGCGAGCTGCTCCGCTCCGAGCGCCGCGCCGCGCTGGTCCGCCCCCGCAGCGAAATCGGCCGCAGCCAGCGCGAGACCGCCGCCACGGCCATGCTCGGCCGCCCGCTCAGCGTCGAAGAGCACGCGCTCTTCGAGTCCCTTCGCCACCTCCGACGCGAGATCGCCGAAGGGCTCTCCATCCCGCCGTACCAGGTCTTCAACGACGCCACACTCGAAGAGTTCTGTCGCGTCCGCCCCTCCACGCAAGACGGCTTCATCTGCGTCCGAGGCGTCGGTGTCCGCAAACTTGAGCAGTTTGGTGACCGATTCATCGGCGCCATCGTCGCCCACTGCCGCACCCACGGCCTGGCGGTTGATGCGCAGGCCGGCTCGCGCCCGCGCCGCATGCCCGATGAGGCGAGCAGCACCAGCGGCGGCCGCGACACACGACCCCGCGAAATGACCGTCGCCAAACGCCGCGCCGTGGACATGTTCCGGCGCGGCAGCAGCATCGAAGAAGTCTCCGCCGCCATCGGCCGCGCCCCTTCCACGCTCTGCGACGACCTCGTCGAATACATCATGGCCGAGAAGCCCGCCACCGTCGGCCCGTGGGTGCCCGACTCGCTCTATCAAGAGGTCGCCCACGCCTGCACCGCCGCCGCGGGCACGCGCCTGCGGCCGATCAAAGACATCCTCGGCGAAGCCGCGACGTACGAGCAGATCCGCATAGTGCTGGCCCACCGCAAGACGCAAGGGCACGAAAGCTGAGCCAGAAGCCGCTCTGACCAGACGGAGACATGACGAAGTCGCCAACAACCCTCAGGGGCGTTTAGAAGCCGCGGGGAATGACATTCATGATGAGCAGAATGACGAGCACCACGAGCAGCACGCCGACAATCCCGCTCGGGCCATAGCCCCAGCTTTTGCTGTGCGGCCAAGTCGGAACGGCGCCGAGGAGGAGGAGAATGAGGACGACGAGAAGAATGAGGCCCATACGAGTTCCTTTCGCAGCAATGCGACCCGAGTCTGTCGGGTTTCAGAGGTTCGTGTGATTCCGCCAGCATCAATACAAGCCAGCAGATCGTTTCGTACCTGAAGGAACTATCGCACCACTGTGTGCCTCCACCGTGAACGGGGGGTGAATGTGGGCTCACAGTTTGTAAGTCGCTGCGCGCCAAGCGACTATCTCCTGATCGCGAAGCGAACTCGGCCGTCCGTCAAGGCCTTTCAAGGCCCTTCAAGGCCCTTCAAGGCCCTGATTGCTCACCGGCCATGCCGCTTGATGTGCCTACGGCCGATTTATTGGCAGTGGGCGGTGGGATGTCAGCGCGTCGCTGCGCGAATCACCTTGACGCGGTCTTCCAAGGCCTGTGCTTCGGTCGGTCGGCTCGCCTTGCGCGCTAGCACTGCTTGGTGCTCAAGAATGTTGGCTACGTCCGGGTGGTCGCGGCCGAATGCCTTCTCCGTAATCGTCAGGGCCCGCGCATACAGCGGCTGGGCTTTCGCCACCTGGCCTTGCAGAACATACAGCGCGCCGAGGTTGGTCAGAATCACTGCCACATCCGGGTGCTCAACGCCAAGGGCTTGCTCGCGAATCGCAATCGCCCGCTTATACGCCGGCTCGGCCTGCGCATACTGCTTCTGCGCCACATACAGCAGCGCCAGGTTGCTCAGGGTCGCCGCTACGGCCGTGTGGTTCTTGCCCAGCGCTTTCACGTTGATCGCCAGTGCCCGCTTATACAGCGGCTCGGCCTGCGCATACTGCTTTTGCGCGTCATACACCGCTGCGAGGTTGTTCAAACTCTTCGCCACGGCCGGGTGATCCGGTCCGAGGGTCTTCTCGCGAATCGCCAGCGCCCGGGTGTAGAGCGGCTCGGCCTGCGCGTACGCGCCTTGCACGGAGTGCAGCCCGGCCAGGTTGCTCAGTGCCTGCGCCACGTCGGGGTGGTCGGCCCCGTTCACCTTCTCAAAGATGGCCAAAGCCCGCGAATACAGCGGCTGGGCCTGCGAGAACTTTGCCTGCGCGCTGTAGAGTCCCGCGAGGTTGCTGATCGTTGTGGCCAGCGCAGGTGTCTGTGGGTTGGTAGCCTTCTCAAAGATGGCTACGGCGCGGGTGTAGAGCGGCTCGGCCTGGGCGAACTTCCCCTGTGCTTCACACACCGAAGCCAGCGTGTTGAGTGTCACTGCAACGTCCTGGTGCTCGGGCCCGCTCGCCTTCTCGTCAATCTCAAGGGCCCGCTTGATGAGCGACTCGGCCTGCGCCAGGTCGCCCATCTGCCGATAGAGATCCGCCAAGTTGTTGAGCGTGGTCGCGACTTCCACGTCGTCCTTGCCGCGCGCCTTCACGTTGACCACCAGGGCCCGCTTGTACACCGGTTCGGCAAGCGCAAACTCGCCTTGTGCTGCATGGATCATTCCCAGGCAGTTGAGGCAATCCGCCACGCCCGCGGCGTCCGGGCCTGAATCCTTCTCGGCCAGTTCGACCGCGTCTTTGGCCTTGGCCAGCGCGCCCGCAAAGTCGCCGGCGCGATACAGACCGTCGGCCTCTTTGCTGAGCGCCTGCGATGAAGACGGTGGCGTGAGCGCTGCTGCCGGTGCTGGTGCTGGTGTGGATGCGGGAGATGGCGTCGGCACCGGCTCTTGCGCCGCCGGTTCTTGGGCCCGCGCGGCAGGGGCGGAGGCAGGGGCGACCAGAACGGTTACTCCGAGCATCACCGCAACCAGCAAGGCGCGAGGTTGCACATGAGGAGATACGCGGCCGATACGCAACGGTTTGGCCCGGCCGGCCCAAGCTGACAAGACGGGCGCATTCCCGGACACACTCTGGCAAAATAGGTGGGCTGTAGATGTCATACGCAACTTCCTGTCAAGGCCAATCTTCCTGTCAAAACCAACTCAGGTTCTCACGCGGCGGCAGCGCTGCCACGCAGCGCTGGCATCTCGCTTTCCTCCTGGGTTCTCAACCAAAGGCCGATCGCCTACATACTACGCGCCTTCTTGTTCCCCGGGGTGTGCCCAAAGTTGCATCAGGTTGGACCAAGTTGGACCAAGTTGCATCCCTCCGCACGAGACGCGCCGAAACTGCGCGGCACATGAAAGCTGTATCATTCGGCATGAGCGCCACCGTCCACTCCTGGTCAACCCTTGCCACAGATGTACCCATGCCCCTGCTCGAGCGCCAGCGGATTGTCGGCGAGCAGATGATGGTGTCGCGAGTGCTGCTTCGCGCCGGGTGCGATGTGCCAACCCACGCTCATGGCAACGAACAGTTCGCGATCATCGTGAGCGGCCGCATCCGCTTTGGGCTCGGCGTTGTGGGCTCGCCTGAGCGCCGTGAGGTTGAACTTGTCGGCGGGCAGGTTCTGCAGTTGCCCGCGTGGGTGCCCCACTCCGCTTTGGCGATTGAGGACACGGTTGTGCTCGATATGTTCAGCCCGCCGAGTGCGACGACGGGGATTGATCGGCCGCGCTCGTAATCTCGCCGGGCTCTGAGGGTGCGGGTTTACTGGTTTCGGGTTTATGGGCAGCCGGCGAAGAAGGCACCGATGAAGTCTGCCAGGTCGTCGGGGTTGGTTTCGCCGTCGGTGTTGTAGTCGGCGCGGTCGCAGGACGGGGTTGCGAAGAAGCAGCCGATGTAGTCGGCGAGGTCGTCGGGGTTGAGCGTGCCGTCATGATTGAAATCGGCTCGGCAGGTGGGGCGGGGTGTGCCGGCGACGAAGACGTGTGCGCCGTTGAAGAGTGCAGTGCTGAGGTCGCCGCCACGGATCGCGCCGCCGGTGGCGGAACGGAGGTGAACGTCGACAACGTCGTTGGGCAGCAGGAGGCCGATGAGGATGGCGATGATGCCGTTTGAGCCCATGTGGGTGCCGACGCGCACGCCGCGGAAGTTGTCGGTAGAGCCGACGAAGAAGGATTGGTTGAGGGCTGGGTTCTCAGGGTTGAAAACGTTGACCTGCGGGGGCGCGCCATCGCCCGGGCCGGTGACGACCTCGGCGCGGCCGTCGCCATCAATATCGCCCGCGGCGACGAAGACACCGCCGCTGAAGGTGGGCGGGTAGGCGAAGAACGAGTGGAGAACGGTGTTGCTGGTGCCGTCGGTGATGCCCACTTGCGGGCCGCCGCCGGGGCCGGCGCCGGCGATGATGTCGGCGAAGCCGTCGCCATTGACATCGCCCGCGGCGACGCGGACGCCGCCGCTGAAATTGGGCGCGAACGGGAAGAAGGAACGAATCTCGGCGCCGGTGCGGCCATCGAAGACTTTGACGTGGGGGCCTGCGCCGGGGCCGGCACCGGTGATGATGTCGGCCGCGCCGTCGCCGTTGATGTCGCCCGCCGCGACGAAGACGCCACCGGCGAAGCTGGGCGAATAGGCGAAGAACGAGTGGATAAGTTGGTTGTTGGTACCGTCGAAGACTTTGACGTGCGGGGCAGCGCCGGGGCCGGGACCAGTGATGATGTCGGCGACGCCGTCGCCATTGACATCGCCGACGGCGACGCGAACACCGCCCTGGAAGCCGGGCGAATAGGGGGAGAAGGGCATTGGGGAGTTGACGGCGAAGTAGCGAGCGGCGATCGACTGGCCGCCTTCGTCAGCGCCGACGACGATCTGCGCGCTGGCGGGTGCGGTGGCCAGTGCGGCGAGCGCAAGGGGGGCGACGAGCACAAGGCGGCGGAAAGATGGCGGGATGCACTTCATAGGAAGACTCGCGTTCTGGTGGGCCAAGCGTGGATGAGCAACGGCGTATGGGCCGGGAGAAACGTGTGAGACGGGGCCGCGCAAACGGGGCGGCGCAGGCGGGGCCGCGCAGGCGGGGGCGGAGGCGGGGCGGAAGGGTGCGCGGAGGATCGCGCACTGAACCGCAGCGTCGTCGCGGGGGCGGGTGCCCGCTGTATCAATCTACCTCAAGGCTGTGTTGGGTGAAAGGTGATTCCGGGCTGGCGGGCCGAAATGGATTGGTGTGAGGGGTATGGGTGGGTATACGAAGCAGGTGGAGCGGCGGTTTTGGGCCTTGCGGGGGGTAAAAAAGCCATAAGTGGTCGCGGGGAGTTCAACGCTTGCCGAACCCGCGACCGGCCTTGCGAACCGGAGTCGCTCATGTTCACCAGTTGCCGGAGTTGTAGAACACCTCGCGGGTGATCTTGTCGGCCTTGACGGTGTAGACGCCGATCTCGGTTTGGCTGATTCGCTTGCCGGTGTCTTTGGGGGTGATCTCGAAGGTGAAGTGGACGGCGAACTCGTCGCCATTGAAGAACGGGCCCAGGACTTTCGCGCCGTGGATCTCGACGCCCGCGGCCCATTTTTCTGACTTGGCGATGACGGCGGCCTGCCCGGCGGTCTGGGCTCCGCCCGATTCGACGGAGACGATGTCGGGGTGGTACATGGTGCGCATGACGTCAAAGTTTTTGCCCTGGTTGCAGAGCTCGACGAACTTGGCAGCGACGGTTTGAATACTCATGGGAGCGACCTTTCAGGTTTGTTTGTGTTTACATGATCCGGAAGCGAGCACGCTGTGCTTGAGTCGGATCGTATACGGGCACATCCGGTGGGTGCATGGTGAGCTTGGCCTGGGTGTGACCGCGGATGAGGGCAGTTGGCTCCCCTGCTCCCTTTTTATCTTGTCCATCCTGTCCATCCATGTAAACTCCATCTGATGCTCGACTCCCATACCAACCGCCAAGTCGACACTGACCCTACCTACCCGGAGAATGAACATGGATGGGCAGGATGAGCAGGATGGAATCGAGCCAAAGCCCTCATATCCCCCTGCCCCTGCCCCGAACTATGGGCACACCGCTTGGCCTGTGCACTCGCTGGTGAGGGAACGAAGAAGTTGCGATGGCCTCAGGCGCCGGCCCGGCTGGGGCGAAGAGGGGGGCTTGAGACGGGGGAATTGGCCACAGAGATTCCTAGACGG
>Ga0105047_10002584_pt1 | contig 32247 bp, 27 predicted proteins | sample MAT04_FD_78384 | JGI IMG/M metagenome (GOLD analysis project Ga0105047, IMG submission 78384) | Freshwater microbial communities from Lake Fryxell liftoff mats and glacier meltwater in Antarctica - MAT-04 (megahit assembly) | ecosystem: Environmental > Aquatic > Freshwater > Ice > Liftoff... | reverse complement strand
TCAACGATCAGCCCGAGTTCGCTAAGACCCACCTGCGCGGTATAAGGGCCACCGAGAATGATGTTGCAAACGAGGCTTCCCCGGAGTAGACCTCGATTGTGCAGGTGCTCAACTTGATTTAGCATCCCAAGATCGAACACCTCGAGTTCAGGTTTGATGCCACGCTCGTTCATCAGTGCCAGCAGCGACCGAATCGTTTCGGGGGAATTTACACTCGCTGATTTGGAAAAATTCAACGATGACAGCGTCAGCGACGCTAGCTCGGGCTTGAGGTCGCCGGAGATACTCAGCGCATCCGCGCGGCGTTCCACATCAGCCAAATTTCGCCCACTGGTTGTCACGCAAATGACCATGTCCGGACAACGGTCGCGGATTTCACCAATGCACTCGCGGTACCGTTCTGCTCGCCATTCGGGTTCGCCATCCACGTCGCGAGCGTGTAGGTGAACGTACGTGATTCCCAATCGATGCGCGACCGCAACGTCAATGGCGATTTCGGTCGGAGTCAATGGCACATGCGGCGAGTCGCTGCGCCGGGGCACCATTCCCGTCGGCGCAAAGCTGATGACCATGGGGGATTGGCTGAGCGAGTCGTCCTTCACTAGTTCGAAACCTTTCGTGGGCGCGCTGGATTGCCGACAACAACTTGATCCGGAGCAACATCTGCGGTCACCACCGCGCCGGCACCAACGACGGCACGCGCGCCGATTCGGACTCCTGGGATCACTACTGCTCCCGCGCCCACGAACGCAGCGTGCTCCAGGGTCACCGAATTAGATAACGTCGCCCCAGGGCCCACACACGAGAACGACTCGAGTGTGCTGTGGTGCCCAACAGACGCGCTCCGGTTGACGTGGGAGTGGGCATGTAGCGTGCATTTCGCCCCGACAGCGGACTGGCTGTTGACATAGACCCCGTGTTCGACTTCGGCACTCGCTGCGACCACTGAGGTCGGATCTATCAAGGCCGCCCAATTGACTACCCCGTTTTCAACCGCAGCCCCAAAAGCAGGCTCACGGTATTCGGGAAGCCCAGCACCGAGAATTGTAGGGAATGACCGCCAGTCGACTCGAACATTCTGGACCGCAACCGCACCCAGGTCGGCGTCTGAACCCTCGTTGTAGTCGAGCACCAGAAGATCTCGGTGCCCTGCTCGTCGAGCTGATTCGATGACCTCCCAGGCGTAGATCGTGTGTGCGCCGAAGATTACAAACATATGGATAGAGTAACCACTGTGACGACGATTCTCCTTACAAGCGCAGGAACGCTCGTTGGCCAGTGCGTCTTGGACAGCCTGCAGGGTCGACGAGCAGGCGTAAGGATCGTGGCAACCGACAGCGTCGGACAATCAGCCCAGCTCTTTCGATGCGACGAAGTTCACCTCGTCCCTGCAACGTCGGAGCCAGAGCGATTTATCGATGCAATTGAGCGCCTCGTTGACACAATCGAACCCGATCTGGTGATCCCCGGCTCCGACCCCGATGTCTCGGCCATCGCGGATTTGGCTGCGCGCCGCCCGGATCGGAATCGCTTCCTTGTAGGCGACGCTGCTTGTGCGCGAATCATCGAAGACAAGCTGGTGTCCTGGCAGTTTGCATCGAACGCGGGGTTGCCATTCGTGGATACGATCTGCACAGACGATCCAGCAAGACATGATCTGGCACGGGACATGGCCGAAAGATGGGGATACCCCCTCGTTTCGAAGCCACGGTTCGGATCCGCGTCGCGCGGCGTCAGCCTCCTTCTAAATGATGCCCACCTTGAGGCTGCACTCGGTGTTGAGGGCCAGGTCATCCAGCAATTCAGGGGAGAGCCCGCCAACGCGGAAACGGTTGCCGCGTTCTTGGCTATCCCGGGCGTGCCATTGTGGTTTGACCTGCTACCAGAGGGTCTTTTCGGATGTCAGGCACTGATCAACTCCGATGGCCAGGTGGGACCGATTGCCACTATGAAACTGACCCAGCGCGCTGGCCGACTGTGGGGTATGGAGACGCTGGACGATCCCGAGATTCGCGATCTGGGCCACGCCTTCGCCGAACTGTTCTCTGCCAACGGATGGCGGGGTCTGATCAATATCCAAGGCGGCTATGACGAGCGCGGCGCTTCTGCGTTCGAGTTCAACGGCAGGTTCAACGGTGGAACCTCAGCGCGCTTGTCGCTGGGTTTCGACGAAGTGGGTTGGACCATAAATTCGCTAATTGGATCTGAAGTCATACCGCCGTACGGAGGCACCACTGGAACTCGTGCCGAACGCAGCTTCACCGACTACCCCGGACGAGATGACGATGTTGACCACCTCAGACGTGAGGGTTCTTGGACCGTTAATTAGAGGAACCTTCCGCCGCTCACCTCCAAAACCGCGCCGTTGATGAACGCTGCTTCAGCTGAAGCCAAGAACACTATCGCCGCGGCTACGTCAGCGGGCGTTCCATGCCTGCCAACCGGCGTCCCACGCAGGAGCTCCATTTGTTCTTCGGTGGTTCGTTGCTCCAACCTTTGGCGAACTCGCGTGGTTAGGATGACCCCTGGAGCAATGCAGTTCACTACGATTCCAAACGAGCCCGACGACCGCGCTAGGTGCTTCGTCCACCCGATGATTGCCGCCTTACTCGCTGCGTACTCTGCACCACCGAAAGTGCCGCTACCGCCCGCAGCGATGCTCGCGACAGTGACGATGCGTCCATAGCCCACGCGCTTCATCTCCGGCACCACTGCACGGCACATTTCGGCAGCAGTGATGACGTTGACGCGATAGCTCTGCATCATGATTTCCGCGTCCGTTTCGACCGAATCCCGCGGTCCGGAACTTCCACCCACGGTGTTGACAAGGATGTCAATCTTGCCACCGAGTTCGATCGCCGCATCTCGACAAAGTGTCGCGATCTCACGCTCCCCGACATCGCCGGCGACGGTCATGATGCGACCACGCATCTGGGGGTAAGCCTCGCCGAGAAGGCGCGCCGTTTCGGCAAGCACATCAGCCCGTCTCCCGTTCAGGACGACAGCCGTACCTGCCCTCAGAAGGTGGGATGCGGTCTCTCGGCCGATGCCTTCGGAAGAGCCGGTCACAATCGCAATACGCGGAGAGGTATCCACATTCAGCCCTTCTATGCCAAGACGCTGTGCGAGCGTAGCTACTTCGAAGCGATCGTCTATCGTCCTCGGCACCACACCCTGTCGGCATCCAGCGTATACAACGTCGGCGTCGCCTGGGCCTGCCCTTGCCAGGTGGTGGCACTACCGTCTCGCCACAGGTATGGGCCACCTTGGCTAGACGGAGACGTTTGTAGCGCTTTCCTCGGAGTCGACGTAGACAGCAAGGGACAGGTGGGGTCCTTTAGAGCTTGCCAGCAACCTCGGCGCCTTATGTCGCTACCATCACCGCCGCAAAACTGCCGGGCTGTTTCACATCATCAACGGTCTCCACGACCCAAAACCCAAAGACGCCACGACAATAAGGGATGATCTCGACCCCCCACCGTTCTAGCCAGTCACCTTGCTGACCTCCCGCACCACACCTATGCCCCCAGCAAGCGGGCCTGCGCGTGACTGGGGTCGGAAAGGTCGGCGAGTAAACGTCAAAGGCGCGAAGCGCCAGTGCACGAGTCGCGCCTTCGGGCCCTAGTCACACGAACACACGGACCCAGCGCAGCGACCCTTATTACAACGTTGACTTAGCGGAATCGCCTGAGCGCAAATCCACCTGGTCCACTGGCAGCTCGATGGAGCCCTCTGCCTCTTGCTTTGCAGCACGGGCCGCGCGGGCCTTGCGTTGACGTGTGCGGTAGATGACGCGGATTCGAAGGCCGACGATTGCAGCAGCCAACACGACGAGGAAGCCCCACAGGACATCCGCGAACGAGGCGTCGGAGTCGGCTGGGTCGGTCTTCGAAGAGATTTGCTTAGTGCCGGTGACCTGTGTTTGTGGGTCATCGTCGGGCTGGCTACCAGTTGCGTTCGCGACTGAACTTGCCGGCGCGCCTGCTGGCGCTGGAGCAGCGGAGTTGTTGGCAGTAGTTGACCGATTGCTCGTCCCTACGGGCTTGCCGTTCTGGTCTAGTTGGGCGGCAGGCTGTGGACCGGCGGCGTAGGTTGCTGGCGAGGGAACTGGCAGTTGCCCGACCGGGCCGAGCCTGGATGCGTTCGTAAACCCCCAGTTGAGCAGTTGGGTCGCCGTCTGGGCTGTGGCTCCACCGATGCGCATCAGCGAGATCACCAGCGTGCGGTTGCCCTGTTTGGCGGCGGCTACAAAGGTTCGGCCAGCATTGGTAGTAAAGCCAGTCTTGCCGCCGATGATGCCGGGGTAGCCATTCGTCAGCAGGCGGTTCTCAGTGGCGATCTCAAAGGTGCCGCGCTTCTTGCCGGGCGCAGCGGGCTCGGCGGGGAGCTTGTAGGTCTGAACACTGAGGAGTTTTCGATAAGCTGGGTCCGTGATGGCAATTCGGAAGATCGTTGCTAGATCCTGTGCCGAGGATAGTTGCCCCGCAGCGTCAAGGCCGCTCGGGTTCTTGGCGACAGTTGCACTCAGATGGAGGCGTTGGGCTTCAGCATTCATCTCGGAGATGGTCTTGTTCCAACCGCCATTGGCGTTTGCTACCGCACTAGCTGCATCATTTCCGCTAGGCATCAACATGGCGTGGAGCAGGTCATTCACCGTGTAGGTAGCCCCGGACACGAGGCCCGCTCGGCTCCCGACAGCATTAACGTCTTGCAATGTGGCGTGGTAGGTCGAGTCGAACTTCAGGCGTGGGATCACAGTTAAGGCAGTAAGAGTCTTCAGCGTGCTTGCCGGTGGAAGCGCTCGTTGTGGATCTCTTGCGGCAAGGATGACGCCACTATCAGCATCAGCGATCACCCAAGAAGCGGCATCGATCACCGGCAATGGGGTCACTGGGCCAGTTGGTGCGAAACTACCTATCGATTTTGGCGGAGACTCCGGCGAGGGCTGTGTCGCTATGGCTACCCCAGAACCCATCACCGCAGTTGTTGCAACGGTCGCCAGCAGAATAAACCCCACCCGAATTGAAAGCACAGGAAAGGATAACTTCCGACACCGGATGCTGTGGGTAGATCCGACGGGTTCGCTCACTTTGATTGCCCGCAACAGCGCCAACGAAGGACGGCTTGGCGGGTGGTTGCGCGGGGGGCGATACCCTGAAGCCATGTCTGCTTCCACTGAATCCGGCCTGCCATTTGACGCTGTCTACGGCCCGGAGGCCCTTGATGGCTGGGATCCGAACGAGAAGCTCGGTCAACCCGGTGAGTACCCCTACACACGAGGGGTGTACCCCTCGATGTACACCGGACGACCCTGGACGATGCGCCAATACGCCGGATTCGGGACAGCTGCTGAGTCCAATCGGCGTTACCACGAGTTGATCAAAGCCGGCACGGCCGGATTGTCGGTTGCCTTCGACCTGCCCACGCAGATGGGCTACGACTCCGATCATCAACTCGCTCACGGTGAAGTCGGTAAAGTGGGCGTGGCGATCGACTCGGTCGACGACATGTCAGTGTTGTTCGACGGAATTCCGTTGGACAAGGTCTCAACCTCGATGACGATCAATGCCCCCGCCGCGACTCTGTTGCTCATGTACCAATTGGTCGGTGAGCGCAACGGTATTGCAGGCTCCGCGTTGACTGGAACGATCCAAAACGACGTGCTCAAGGAATATATCGCTCGCGGGACCTACATCTACCCACCTACGGCTTCACTTCGACTGATCACCGACATTTTCTCCTACTGTCGAGCCGAGATCCCGAAGTGGAACACCATCTCCATCTCGGGCTACCACATGGCTGAGGCGGGAGCGACGCCCGCTCAGGAGATCGCCTTCACCCTCGCCGACGGGATCTCCTACGTCCAAGCGGCTATTGCATCTGGCCAAGACGTTGACGAGTTCGCGCCGCGATTGGCGTTCTTCTTTGTGTCACGCACGAGCTTCCTCGAAGAGGTAGCGAAGTTCCGTGCCGCCCGACGTATCTGGGCTCGGATCATGAAGGAGAAGTTCGGTGCGAAGAACCCGAAGTCGATGATGCTGCGGTTCCACACGCAGACCGCTGGAGTCCAGCTAACAGCGCAGCAACCTGAAGTCAACCTGGTTCGGGTGGCCGTCCAGGGTCTTGCGGCAGTGATGGGGGGCACGCAGTCGTTGCACACCAATTCGTTCGACGAGGCGATTGCGCTTCCGACGCAGAAGGCAGCTCGCCTCGCGCTACGCACCCAGCAGGTGCTCGCCTACGAGACCGATGTGACTAAGACAGTCGATCCGTTCGCGGGTTCCTACGTGATCGAGTCGCTGACTGATGAGGTTGAAGCCGCCGCAGTCGACTTGATGTCCCGCGTGGAGGATCTCGGTGGGGCAGTTGCCGCGATTGAACAGGGTTTCCAGAAGGGCGAGATTGAACGGTCAGCGTATTCGATCGCCAATGAAATCGATTCTGGCGAACGTGTCGTCGTGGGCGTCAACAAGTTCAAAGTTGACGAAGAAGAGAAGTACATTCCGCTGCGAGTTGACCCAACGATTGAGGCACAGCAGGTCGAACGCCTGGAGGTTCTGCGCGCCGATCGGGACAACTCCGAGGTCACCCGCCAGCTCGATGCCTTGCGTCGTGCAGCGCAAGGCTCGGACAACTGCCTCTATCCCATGAAGGCTGCATTGGCGGCACGCGCTACAGGCGGTGAAGTTGCTGACGCGCTGCGCGAGGTCTGGGGACAGTACATACCCGCCGACACTTTCTAGCTCAGGTTCCCCCGGGCAGCAGTTAGTCCGACGAGACCGAGCGGCAGGGCCGCGAGCGCAGCTCGGCGACGTAGTCATCTGGTGCGCCAGCGGCTTGCGCGGCATCGGCGATCATGCCCAAGTAGTGGGCTGAGGGCAGCCCGCCTTCGTAGTCATCGACTACGTAGACCCAAGCAGCCTCCTCACCTTGCAAGCTCTGGACGCGCACTCGGATCTTGACGAAGATCTCTAGAGACGTCCCTTCCCACTCGTCGAGGCGTTTCTCGTCCCATTCGGGAACGTCGTAGAGCATCACGAACACGTGATGGTCAGGGTCCTCAACGATGGTGGCTAGCGCCCCATCCCAACCGATATCCTCGCCTCCAAACGTCAAGCGCCAGCCCTCCAGCCACCCGGTGTTGCGAGCCGGTGACGTCGGGGCGCGCTTGGCCATGTGGGCCGGGTCGAGGTTGGGTCCGTATGCCGCATACAACGCCATGGTGGCTACCTTTCTCGTGGTCCCAAGCTGTGCATCGGTGCCACCCTAGCGAGCTAGGAGTCCTCTGCCGCGCATCCAGGTACCGGTACTGGGCAAGAATGGCTGCGTGACGCGCGCAGTGATCCTTGGAGGTGGCCCTGGTGGCTACGAAGCGGCACTGGTCGCTATTGCTCATGGCGGCGAAGTCACCCTTGTTGAGCGCGACGGCCTTGGCGGCGCTGCGGTTCTGACCGATTGCGTTCCAAGTAAGACGTTGATTGCAACTGCTCGGTCGGCCTCATTGGCAGCTCACTCCGGCGAGCTAGGGGTCCAAATCGACGGGCATATGATCGACCCCCGCAAAGCCGGCGTTGACCTGCAAAACGTGAACCAACGAGTCGACGGTCTTGCCGGCGCGCAGTCAGTGGACATCGAGAAGCACCTCGTTGCTGAAGGGGTTCAGATCATCCACGGCAGCGGTCGTGTCATCGCAGCTGGAAAGGTCGAGGCGATCACCTCCGACGGTCCGGAGGAAATCGACTACGACATCTTGTTACTTGCCACGGGCGCGCGGCCGCGCGAATTACCCGACGCGATACCCGACGGCGAGCGAATCTTGACCTGGCAGCAGGTGTGGGGTCTGTCTGAACTGCCTGAGCACCTGATCGTTGTCGGTTCGGGTGTGACAGGTGCTGAATTCGCCGGTGCCTACACGGCGCTTGGAGCGCAGGTCACCTTGGTGTCATCTCGTGATCGAGTTCTCCCAACCGAAGATCCAGATGCTGCTGATGTTGTTGAGGCTGTTTTCCGGCGCCACGGAATGAACGTTCTAGCCCGCACTCGGGCGAGTGCCGTTAGGCGCGTGGGCGACAGTGTCGAAGTTGAGCTCGCTGACGGCAGCGTCGTCAAAGGCAGCCATTGTTTGATGGCCGTGGGAGCGCTACCAAACTCCGAGAATCTGGGACTAGAGAACGTAAATGTTCGCACCCGCGAATCCGGTCACATCGTGGTCGATCGAGTCTCGCGAACGTCGGCCATGGGTGTGTATGCAGCTGGCGACGTTACAGGGGTATTGGCGCTTGCATCTGTTGCTGGGATGCAAGGGCGCATCGCCATGCGTCATGCCCTCGGCGAGGCGGTTGCGCCACTAGATCTGTCGGGCGTGAGTGCTGCGGTCTTCACTGATCCTGAGATAGCCGCCGTGGGCGTGCGACCAGGCGACCTTGAGGCAGGAACCGCTACCGGCCGGGTAATCACCCAACAGCTATCCACTAACCCCCGCGCGAAAATGCAGGGATATCACGATGGTTTCATTAAGCTCGTCGCGAGCCCGGGCGGACGAGTGCTCGGTGGTGTCATCGTTGCTCCACGCGCCAGCGACCTCATCCACTCCGTGGCCATCGCCGTTCACTCCCACATGTCCGTCGATGAGCTAGCCGCAGTGTTTACCGTGTATCCGTCGATGTCGGGCTCAATAGCTGAAGCGGCCCGTCGTTTGCACGTCGTGGACTAGCTGCGCAATCGACGTAAGCCTAGCGCTGCAGCGATCGTTAGCCCCACTAACAGCAGGACGAGTGCGACGTTGTGGAAAGGAAATGGTGCTGGCGCGGCGTGAGTCCCTGTCGCGTACTGGGTGCTCAACTCCGTGAACCGAGTGATTACCGCCGCGGTGCCGTCATTGCGTCCATCTCGGAAGGCTGCAATAAGAGCCGGCTTGGACTTGATGATCGTTGAGTACGAATCGTAGGAGGTCCCGATCACAGTCAGGTAAGTTCCAGGCTTCCCGACGGCTTTGGCCAAGATGCGAGCTGAACCCGAGGGCTTTCCTGCCGAGGGAGCCATAATAGCTACGAAGACTGGGGTTCGATTCGCGCCGAGATCATTGGCAACGGCCGTGCGCTGTACAGCTTCCAGAGCCAGCGGCGCGTTCGCGCCCAAGTACAGGTGAGCGCCGGACTGAAACGAAGCGGTTGCAGCCGCCATCTCACCAGCGAGCGGATTCTTAGCTTCAGCCTTGAGTGTGGGATCAGGCGAGGGCTTAGCGGACTGGCTTGCAACAGGGTTAGAAGTGGTCGCCTCGGCCGTTGCGGCCCCAGTTAACCCTGTGACCGAGGTGACAGTGAGTGCTAGGAACGCAAGAATTGCGCGCATGACCAGCGAGGCGCGCAATTGCTCGATCCCCGACACGCGGCTAGCTTAGTCCTTGAGTTCGCAAACGACGGTTCCAGTGGGGATCGTGCTGCCAACTTCGGCAGATAGGCCCGTCACAGTGCCGGCCTTGTGAGCATTGAGGGGTTGCTCCATCTTCATGGCCTCTAGGACGACGATGAGGTCACCCGTCGCGACTTGCTGGCCTTCTTCCACAGCCACCTTGACGATCGTGCCCTGCATTGGGGTCGCAACCGAGTCACCCGATGCTGCCGAACCGGACTTGCGGCCACTCGAACGCTTTGGTGCTTTCTTCTTCGACCCACCACCGAGAGCGAGGTCGGCAGGCAGTGAAACATCGACGCGACGACCGCCGACTTCCAGGACAACGGTCTGACGCTGGGCAGCCTGCGCAAGGTCAGCCGGTTCAGTCGTGAATGCCGGGATTTGGTTATCGAACTCGGTCTCGATCCAGCGCGTGTGAATGGTGAAGCTCTCGTCAGGGTCCGCTGGAGCGAATGCTGGGTCGGAAACGACTGCGCGATGGAAGGTGATAGCGGTGGCGATGCCGTCGTACTCGAACTCGGCCAAAGCCCGACGCGAGCGTTCGAGGGCTTGCTGACGGGTGGCCCCGGTGACGATCAGCTTGGCCAGCAGTGAGTCGAAGTTGCCACCGATCACGTCGCCAGTCTCGAAGCCGGCATCAACGCGGACGCCGGGTCCGGACGGGGGCTTCCACGTTGTCAGAACCCCGGGGGCCGGCAGGAAGTTGCGGCCGGGATCTTCACCATTGATGCGGAACTCGAACGAGTGGCCGCGAAGCTCAGGGTCGCCGTAGCCGAGCGCTTCACCATCGGCGATGCGGAACTGCTCGCGTACGAGGTCGATACCGGCAACTTCTTCGCTGACTGGGTGTTCGACCTGCAAGCGGGTGTTGACTTCCAGAAACGAGATAGTGCCATCGACGCCGACAAGGAATTCGCACGTACCCGCGCCGACGTAGTCAGCTTCCTTGATGATTGCTTTAGATGCCCGGTAGAGCTCGTCGACTTGCTCGTCGGTGAGGAACGGTGCGGGAGCTTCCTCAACGAGCTTTTGGTGCCTGCGCTGCAGCGAGCAGTCGCGTGTCGACACGACGACAACATTGCCGTGTGAGTCGGCCAGGACTTGGGTTTCGACGTGGCGAGGATTGTCGAGGTAGCGCTCGACAAAGCACTCTCCGCGACCGAAAGCGGCAATTGCTTCGCGCACCGCCGAGTCGAATAGTTCGGGGATTTCTTCGATGGTGCGGGCAATCTTTAGACCGCGTCCGCCACCTCCGAATGCCGCCTTGATGGCTATCGGCAGACCGTGCTCCTGCGCGAAAGCGACGATCTCGTCGGCCGTCTCCACCGGGTCGGGGGTGCCTTCGACCTGGGGTGCACCTGCACGCGCGGCGATATGGCGGGCGGAGACCTTGTCACCGAGGTCTCGAATTGCTTGCGGTGAGGGACCGATCCACGTCAGTCCGGCGTCAATCACTGCCTGGGCAAAGTCAGCATTCTCGGACAGAAAGCCGTACCCAGGGTGGACTGCGTCAGCGCCGGACTTGGCCGCGGCATCGAGAATCTTGCTGACTACTAGGTAGGACTCAGCGGCCGTGTTGCCACCAAGGGCGAACGCTTCATCGGCTATGCGCACGTGAACAGCATCGCGATCCGGTTCGGCGTAGACAGCAACGCTGGCGATCCCGGCGTCAGCACACGCACGTGCGACTCGAACGGCGATCTCTCCGCGGTTGGCAATGAGTACCTTGCGCACTCGGTCTCCCTTAAGTCAGCGCCCTATTACGTCAGGGTCGAGTCTAGGGCAACGGCGAAGCGCACTGGTTCGCACCCGACCTAGTTGCATTACCGATCAGGCCATGCGCGTCGATTCCGGTGCGCGACCGGTGGGTCAGCGGTGTGACAATGGCGGCCATGACCGCTTCTTCTGATGTTAGTCCTGCTAGTGCGACCACTGAACTAAGCGCCGCCGTGGTCGTCTGTGCGTACACAGACAAGCGCTGGGATGACTTGAGTGCGGGTTTGTCGGAGTTGTTGCGCCAAGCCCACCCCCAAGATCGAATCATTGCGGTGATTGATCACAACGATGATCTCCTGAAACGCACCAAGGCCGAATTTGTGCCGCAGGGCGTGTTGGTCGTACCTAATGCGGGAACTCAGGGGCTGTCAGGGGCGCGCAACACCGGCGTCGAGAATGCGGAAGCTGACCTCATCCTGTTTCTCGATGATGACGCTCTACCTGGACCGGGCTGGATTGATGCGTACCGTGCGCGGTTCTCCGAGGCGCAGGACATCATCGGCGTGGGTGGTGCCATTGAACCAGCTTGGGAAGGCAAGACGGCACCAAGATGGTTCCCCATCGAGTTCGGTTGGGTCGTCGGATGTGACTACCGCGGCCTGCCTGACTCCGGCGAGGAGATTCGCAACCCGATTGGGGCAAGCATGGCCATTCGCCAGACTGGCTTCGACGCCGTCGGCGGTTTCAGTGATCTTGTAGGACGCCTCGGCGAACTGCCTGTCGGGAATGAAGAGACCGAGCTAGCGATCCGTATCCGGCAAGCGATGCCAGCGGCACGCATCGTGCGTGACACGAACTCGGTGGTCTACCACTACGTTCCCAAATCACGCCAGACTGTGAAGTACTTCGTGTCCCGCTGCTACTACGAGGGCATTTCAAAAGCTGCGACGACCTCGGAAGTCGGTTCCGAAGATGGACTCAGCAGCGAGCGGGCCTACGTCGTCAAGACGTTAGTCAAGGGAATGGGGTTACACGCCAGCGAAGCGTTACACGGTGATCCGGCTGGCTTAGCGCGAGCCGTAATGCTCCCAGTCGGTCTAGTGGCGACGACGTTCGGATTCGTTCGCGGCAAATTGCGTCTCAAGCGTGAGGCAAAGCAGATCGCAAGCTAGTGGCTGAAGGAAAGTCTCTCGGCTACACAGTGGCGAAACTGCCGATGCTCTTGGCCGCCCCAGCGGCTCGGGCGGCCGGCGGGTTGGCGCAGCGTGGCAGGAACCGTCGACGGTTGAAGCGAGCACGGGTACTGGTTCCTCCAATCGTTTCCAGGATTGCGCGCCAAGACCCGGCGGCAACTGGCTGGCAGCTGGTCAAGGTCATGCCAACCGTTACTCCGGTCATCGTTGTCTCGGTAGGTGATCGTTCCCGACCCGCAGCGTTCCTCAAGATCCCTGAGTCCTCCGAAGCGCTGGCGCAATTGGCCCAGACCGATCTGTTGATCGCCTTGGTAAGGCAATCCGTCGGCGACCCGGCGTGGCAGCGACTCATGCCGGAACCGATCATGAAATCGGACGAGCAATTCGACGGTGCATTCTTTGCGCACAAGGCAATCCATGGCATGGAGGCCCGCGCCGTCGCGTCGCGTCGGTACAACGCCGATGCGCTGTTGAGGAATGCCGCGCTAACGATCAACGTGCTCCACCAGCACACGCGCGAGGAAGTTGTGATTGTCGAAGAACACGTTGATGCTTGGTTCGCCCCGCTTGTTGACTTGATTGCTGTCCATGGCAGTGCCCTGGAGGCTGAGCAGCTCAGTGCTTTGCAGGCTCGGATCCGCACGAAAATGGTTGGCCGCGAGATCGGGCTATCGACGATTCACGGGGATTACCACCTCGGCAATGTGCTGGTGGACTTTGATGGTTCAGTCACGGGATTGATCGATTGGGACCACTCAACAACAGGTTGGCCATCAGGGATCGACATGGCGACATTGACGTTTTGGCACCAGCGCGATACCACCGGAGCTGAACTTGGCGATCTCATCTCAGCAGCGATGCGAGACGACCGACCGCGGCTATTTGACGAGTCATTGGCACTTTCTGAGCCGCAAGCGATCGGAGATGAACAGTTCTATCGCGCCGTGATTGAGCTGTGGTGGGTCCGGATGATTAGCAAGCAGTTGATAGGTGCCCCTGAATTTGGGGACAAACGCTTGTGGTGGCGTCGCAACGTCGCCCAGGTCTTGGGAGCGCAGCGCTAATTGGCGTCGATGCAGCGCGCTCAGTAGCTTGGTCACACAGTCCGTACTCGTTCAACCTTCAGTAGAGGAGATTGCGTCGATGTCGAAGTCGCGTCCAACAGTGCTGTTCGTCGACAGCCACACCTGGGAGGCGTTTTCGGCCATGGCCGGTGCACTTCGCGCTAACGGCATGGGGGTCAAACACGTTGTGGCTCGGCGTAACCGCTTGCTATCACGCGCCGTGCAACTCCTCGATTTCCCCCTGTATTCAACGCCGATTTTCCTGGTTCACGGTCCCAAGGTGAAAGGTGGTTCCGCGACAATCGATGAGGCCGACCTCGAAGGCCTCATCACTGAGGACATCATCGATGTCCAGGCCCACGATGACCTCGTTCCCGTGCTCATGGGTATAGGGGATCCATTGACGGACCCCTCCCGGCACCTAGGGCCGGGCATTGACCCGGCTGTCCTGTCAGACAAGTGGGTGCAAGGGCAGTTCGCGACCGATCGAGGTATTCCCACTCCGAAGTTCTGGCAGGAGCCCAAGTCTGAGGAGTTCCCGGTGGTGATGAAGACCAGAGTCGGATTCGCCGGAACGGGCGTAAGGATCGTCAAATCTGCTGAGGACCTGCCCCAAGCCTGGGACGAATTGTCAGCGATGTCCACCGATCCACCGTTCCTGCAGGAGTTCAAGGGTCAGCGAGTAGTTGATTCCGCAGGCGTGGCTCACGAAGGCGAGATTCTGGTCTATGGGGCCTACCGGACTGCGCCGGCCCCAAATGATCCGACCGGCCCTTCTTTAGATGTCGAGACCATCGAAGCCCCCGAACTCGAAGAGCACACGAAGCGATTTATCAAGGAACTCGGCTATAGCGGCTTCTTCAATATCGACTGGGTGCTCGATAGCTCCGATGAGCCATGGATGATCGACTTCAATCCCCGCATCTTCGGTTCCTGGGCTGCCCTGCAAGAGGCAGGGGCTGACTTTATCGGTGCCTACTTCTATCTACTTGGTGTCGGAGCGAAACCACAACGTCAGCAGATGACAACGGGGCAAACCCTTGGACTCCTGCGGTTCCCCTTCCCAGTGGGCACCTCCCGCGCAGATGCTTTGGAGCATCGGCGTGAGGCTTTGCGGATTATCAAGGTCCGCAAAGCCTTCCTCGGAAGTCGGTGGGCGGCAGTGTCTCGGCTTAAGACTGAGGCTGCACTCCTACAGGCGATCGCAGGTCTGTCAAACCGCTAGTCCGTATTAGTGAGGCGCTCGCGGGTATTGAACCGTGGTGGCTCATGGTCGCGCCCAGCCCAGTCGGCACCAAATCCGGCCCGAATGTGGCGCACTCGCGCAAACAGCGGATAGATCGAGATGAGGGTCAACGTGCCTTCGCCAGCGATCAACCCCAACCCAGCTGCGGTGATGCCCACGTGTGGAGCCAGGAAGTAGGTAGTACTGATCGCAATCGTGGCCATCGTCACGTTACCCAATGCCATCCAACCGACGCGATTCTCCAACCACAAGAACATCGCCATGACGATCCACGTGGCCTGCAACGGAACTGCCAGACCAATACAGCGCAGCAGCGTAGTGCTGAAAGGGGCATAGCCCGGAGCCATGATCTTCAATATCAACGGTGCAGCGATAACAGTGACGGTGCCGCCTACTATCGCGATCAGTCCCAAGAGGGTCGCCAGGCGTTTGAGAGTTGCTCGAGTTATCTCATGACCACGGCGCACGTCTTGGGCAAAGGCCTGAGTAACGTTGGTAATCAAGGCACTGAAGGAGACTCCCACAAGCCAAGCCATCGTGAAGTAGCCTCCTTGGGTGGTGCCCAGGACTCCCACCACCACCAACGGGATCGCAAGGTTCGTCAGCTGGCCGGCTACGAAACTGGAATAGAGTTTCGCGAGCTGGGGCCATAGCAGTCTGCGAGCTGGGATCTCAATGGTGTCGGGCAGTTCGGAGTGGTCTGTTATTAGCTTGCGCCATATGTAGCCGGTGACGCCGAATACTGCAAGGCCTACCGGAATGACCCAAGCGGCGAAGATTCCAGACGCCACACCGAGCATCGCGAACACCGGTAGTAACAGGATCTTGCCGACCGCGAAGGCTGCGTTTTCTACAGCGACAACGGGCCCGGCCCCCATTGCCAAGAGCGCTGAGTCCTGCTGGGCGAAGATCGCCATGAGTGGAACTGCACAGACGAAGAATCCAACTGACAAAGCATCGGGTAGGTACTTGTCAGCCGTCCCAATCAAGACGATGACGAAAACAACCAAGAGTGACAGCGAGATGGTAACCGTGTAGGTCCTAGTGAGGAGCCATCTACTCCGCTTGCCAGCGCGCGGCAAGTAGAGCAGAAGCATGCTCGCAAGATTCAGCGATGCGAAGGCGGCGATCAACGTCGCGCCTGACAGCTGTGCGTTGGCAAGACCGACTTCTGCCGGGCTAAAAAGGCGGGCAGCTAGTGACCAAAAGACGATCCCAAGGGCGGACGTGATGATCGTTGCGGCAGCTAGGCTCGCTGCATTGACCATCATTCGTGGGCCAGCTTTGCTCTGCACGCTCGCATCCTGGCACTGGAACCGGCATCCTGACCTGTCGGAGGGCTTTTAGTCCTGAGGTTGGAGTGATTGCGTGATGCAAGAGACCGAGTTGGTCGCTTTTCGGCCGTTGGTGTGTGCAGATCTAGAACTATCGGACCCGGCGGCACCCAGGGACATCCCCGACGGGGCTGGGTTGATGCTGCTCGTTCGCCTGCATGGTGAACCCCTCGACCAGTGCATAGTGGAGCCTGAGGCAGCATCTGCGGGCATAGATCATTGGCTGCCTGTTGTGTATGGCGAACTCAACCAGCGAATCGTCGAGCACCTCAATGCTGATGGGCTAGCAGAATCTGCGCAGGCCAAGCTGCCAGCTGAGCTTGCCCAACTGGCAGCTTCCAGCGCCTCCGAGTGCGCGAGCGCGCCAGCGTCCTCGCCGCAGTCGCCGAGTGCCGTGTTGGCGATTTGCACCATGGGCACCCACCGGCTGCTGCCCTCGGCTATCACCCATCTGCTAGATCAGGACTACCAAGGACGTTTCGATGTCGTGATCGTTGACAACAACCCAAGCTCCGGTGCGGCAGCGCGGGTGATCGCCTCACTCAATGACTCCCGTGTTCGCTTGGTGCCCGCGCCAATTCCAGGGTTGTCCTTCGCACGCAACGTGGCATTGGCTACCGCTGTAGATCTCGGCGCTGACTTGTTGTTCTATACCGACGACGATGCGCTGGCAGATCCGACCTGGGTGTCGAGTCAGGCGGAGCTCTTCCAGGCGGATGCAAACGTCGCGGCGGTCACCGGCCTAGTCGTGCCTGGATCGCAACTGTCCGAGGCCGAGCAACTCTTCGAGGAAGGCAGCGGTTTCAACAAGGGATACCAGCGCACTGTGTGGAGCATGGCCGAACCGCAATCAAGCGTGTGGTCCCTGGGCCATAAGGGAGATGGTGGCATCCTGTTTCCGTTTGCTGCTGGTAGTTATGGCAGCGGAAACAGCATTGCGTTTCGGACCGATGCATTGCTCAAGATGGCAGGATTTGATGAAGCGCTCGGTGCTGGAACACTCACCCAGGGTGGAGAGGACCTCGATATCTTCGTTCGGGTGTTGATGAGTGGCGCAACGATCGTCTATCAGCCCCGCGCAGTCATTCGCCACTACCACCGCGAGACCATGGAAGAACTCCGCAAACAGATGGTCAACTACGGTGCGGGCTTGTCAGCATTCCTGTTTCGAGAGTTCCTTTTCTTGCCAGGGGCGAAGATGCAATTGTTGCGAGTGGTTCCAGCAGGTCTGAAGCGGATGTTCGACTCTGACTCGGAGAAGAACGAGTCGCGATCTGCTGCCTACCCCGAGGATCTGGCGAAAGCCGAACGTCGCGGCTTCTTCAAAGGCCCATACCTCTACGTCAAGTCACGCCGGAACGCCAAGAAGCTTCGTCTTGCATCCAGCGACGACGTGACGGGCTAACTCGCTGTGACCATGGACGCCCCCTCACCCCTGACGATTGGCCTTGCCGATTCGGCTGCGCCTGATCAGTCGACTGGGCAGGCGCCAGAGAAGTTGGTGCGCGGCGCGGTGGCAGTGGTTTGCATCGCGTTGGCGGCGGCGATCGTGGGCTTGGCGACCTCGAATGAGAACGACATTGGCAGCTTGGGTTTGATCGAGGCGCTGCCTGTCGTCTATTTCGTTGCCGTCGCTGTCGTCGTTGCTATTTTGGTCTGGGCGCTGCGCTGGGACCAACAACCAACAGCCGTGATGGTCTCGGGGGTGGTCTCGCTGGTCGTCTTGCTGTACGGCTCGGCGTCGATCCTTGAGTCCCAAGCGCGGTTCCCGGTAGCGTGGTTGCACGTCGGCTTCGTTGAGTCGATCACCTCGCTCGGTCACACTACTCAGACCTACGACGCGCGCTTCTCGTGGCCGGGATTCTTCTCCGGCGCTGGCGTTTTGACTGAGGTTAGCGGTTTCGATAGCGCCTCGGTCTTCTTGCGCCTGGCACCGATCCTCATCGTGTTGGTCTATGTTCCGCTGCTCTTGGTGATCGGTCGAAACACCCTTCCAGGCTGGCGCGCTCCATGGCTGGGCGTCATTGTATTCCTGTTCGTCGACTGGGTCGGCCAGGACTACTTCGCACCACAATCGGTTGCCGTGATCACCTATCTAGCGATTATGGCGGTATTCCTCACCTACTACCGAAAGGTTGATCCGGGTCGAATCTCAGGCTGGGTACAGGGATTGCCGCAGCGTTTCCCTCACTGGTTGGCGTGGGTCGGCTCGATGATCCACAGCGGCAGGCGCGACACTGAGCCTGCCCAGACGCCGGCAAGCAGTAAGCGGCGAATGTGGATCCTGGTTCTGATCGCCGTGCTGATGCTCGGACTGGTGTCGAGTCACCAGTTGACACCAGCAATTTTGATCGTATCGATTCTTGGGATGTCAGTAATGGGTCGGCTTCGGCCGTGGCCGATGGCGTTCTTCGTCGGAATTGCGATGATGGGATGGCTGGCGTATGCGGCGGAACCGTTCTGGAAAGGCCACCTATCGGACATCTTCGGCGGACTTGGGCAGGTAGGCAACAGCGTCGACAGTGGCGTCGGCCAACGCATCACAGGCAGCCAGGGCCACTTGCTGATCCTCAAGGTGCGCATCTACCTGACCTTGCTGGTCTGGGGCCTGGCGGGACTAGGGGTGCTGCGACTTTGGGTCAAAGACAAGCGAGTCAGCGTGCCGTTGTTGGTCCTGCTAGCCGCTCCCGGAACGATGATTGCCGCTCAAAGCTACGGCGGCGAAGGACTACTTCGGGTGTTTCTGTTCTCCCTGCCGGGAGCATCCATGCTTATCGCTGGGCTCATCCTGCCTCTGCCCCAACCGCCGAAATGGAAAACTTTGGTGCTTTTGGCCGCTGGGTTCATCGTGATCTTCCCAGCGTTCCTGCTCTCGAAATGGGGTAACGAGACCTTCGAGCGAGTCTCCACCGGTGATTTGCAACTGCGGCAAGAATTCTACCGAGTGGCGCCGCCTGGGGCCACTCTGATCAACTTTGGCCAAGGTGGGGCGAGTGCATTCCAAGGATTGACGATCTACGAATCCGGAGCCAATCTGCTCTCCCAGTATCCGATTAAGAATGTCAAGCAACTCGACAAGGCGATCGGCTCCAATCCACTCGGGACTTACATCATCGTGTCGCGACCGGCGATTGAGTTCGGGGTCCAGAATTCGAGCATCCCGCCAGCGGAGGCGGCAAAGGTGATCAAGATGGCGCTCGACTCGAAGCAGTACGAGGTCGTCTACAAGAACTCCGAGGGCGTGCTGCTCAAACAGAAGAACCCCGAGGGCAAGACGATCGAGCCGGAAGACACGGCACCGGCGGTGGCACAGTGATGGGTGGACTTGTGACTCGAAGAAACCTCGCGTTCGCCATTTCAGCGTGGGCGATTGTGGCCTGTCTTTTGATGGCTGTGAGAGCGCCGGCAATGATCCGTTTCCCGATCACCGGGACATTCGCGATGTTTGGAGTGGGTGCGGCGGCAGTCCTCATCCTACGGATCGAGTCGATTCCACTGCGATTCGGTCTGATCGCTGCGACGGGTTTGGCATCCTTGATCTTGGCTAGTGAGATCCCTCTGCTGCTGGTGTCTTTCGATGCTGCAGCATCGCTAGCGATCCAAGCCGTAGTCACTGTGGCCATTTGCTTTGTTGTTGTCTTACGAGAACGTGGTCATGTCGATCCACCTGCGGATCTCGCCAAAGATGGAGACCAAGGATGACAGGTCTACTTTCTGGGTGGTTCGGAGTTCCCCTCACCGTTGTCTTGTTGCTGATGTGCCTGACAAGTGCCGTCATGGTTGATTCCACCAAATCCTCGCCATCGGCCCGCCGCCTCATGGTCTTGACCACCGGGGTGGTTTTGGTGTTTTGGCTCTCGCTCGTAGTGTCGCGATTCCTGAGTGTCCTGTGAAATGCTCGCCTTAGCTAGATCTTGTTCGGCACACCGTTGGGTGTGCAACAACGTGAGGAGTTGCTCGTGAGTCGTTGGATGCTGACAGGTGGGGCCGGCTACATCGGCACCCACGTCATCCGCCAGATGCAGGTAGCGGGTGTTGAGGTCGTTGTCGTTGACGACCTGTCCTCGGGTATTCGCGAAAGAGTGCCTGAAAACGTCCCCTTCGTCGAGTGCAGCGTACTTGATACGGACTCGTTGATCGCAGCCATGACCGACCACGAGGTCGACGGTGTTGTGCACTTCGCGGCTAAGAAGGCTGTGGGCGAATCAGTCGAGAATCCGCTGTTCTATTACCGCGAGAACGCTGAGGGCATAGTGAGCATCCTCGAGGCAATGGCGGTATCGGGAGTATCTCGATTGGTCTACTCTTCATCGGCCGCTGTCTATGGTGAGCCGCCAGCAGGTGACGTGTCCGAGGATGCGCCGCTGATTCCTAAGTCGCCGTACGGGGAAACGAAAGTGTTCGGTGAGTGGGCAGTTCGCGCCCAGGCGGTTGCTCAGTCGATCATTGGACAACCCATGAACTTCGTTCTCTTGCGCTACTTCAATGTCGCTGGAGCAGGTTCGGATGACCTCGGTGACACCAGCGTTGCCAACCTCATCCCCATGGCTCTGCGAGCTGTCACGCAAGGTGTTCGGCCAAAGGTATTCGGCAACGACTACCCCACACCGGATGGAACCTGCATCCGCGACTACATCCATGTCCTCGATTTGGCTGATGCTCACGTCTCAGCAATTGCCGCCTGCGATGACCAGACATTGGGCGAAGTCAACGCTGTGTACAACGTGGGTCGCGGAGTTGGGTCCTCGGTCCAAGAAGTCATGGACGTCGTCAGTGAAGTCATTGGTCGAGATGTCAACGCCGAAAACGTAGACCGACGTGCCGGTGACCCGGCGGTTCTTGTCGCCGAGGCGACTCGCATTGTCGAAGACCTGAATTGGCAGGCCAAGTACGACCTGGCCGACATGGTGTCCTCGGCGTGGTCGGCAATGCAGACGTCGAGCTAGCCGTCTGGAACGGACAAGATTTTGGAGTGAGGGCGCATGCACCAAGGCGATAAACGAACCTACCTGCGATTGATTGTGGCCGGTGGGTTAGCGGTTCCACTCCTGATATTTCCCACAGTCGTGAGCGCGGCTCGCTCGGACTCGGCGGTCGAGTTATCGAGGGTAGCGACGGCGCAGCGAACCAGCCCAGTCGCTACGAAGGTTTCGAAAAAGACCCCATGGAAGCTGCGCTTTCAAGACGACTTCAACGGTACTGCGTTGGGGAGCAAGTGGGGAACCTACGCGGGTACACCTGGCGGTAATCCCACGACCACATGGCGAGGTAGCCAGGTCTGGGTTGGCGGCGGCGCTTTGCATATTCGCGCAGCCAAAAAGGGCAGCCATGTGATCTCAGGGGGGCTGGCCAACTACCGGGTCCATCAGCGTTACGGCAAGTGGGAGCTGCGGATGAAGATGTCATCCAAGGACCTGGTCAAGTTTGTGTTCCTGCTGTGGCCGACCCATGGCTGGCCGCCGGAAATCGACTTCGCTGAGGATCACAGTGGCCAGCGTGGGGTGTTTGGGGCGCACATGCACTACGGGGTGTCTAATCGCCAGATCTCGCGACACTCACCTTCGATCAACACGATGAGCTGGCACCGAATTGCGGTTCAGTGGCGACCCAACAAGTTGCAGTACTTGATTGATGGACATGTGTGGTCGACGGTTCGTAGCAACCACGTGCCCAAGGAAAGGATGTGGCTTGCGATCCAGACAGAGGGATTGCGCCGTTCGCTTGCTCATGCTCCCGCAAGTGTCGATCTTGAAGTTGACCGCGTCCAAGTGTGGTCCTGGAAAGGCGCTTGAAACTAGGGACGCCCGATTCCTCGGTATTCCCATCCCGCTGCTCGCCATTTTTGTGGGTCAAGCGCATTTCGCCCGTCAATGATTCGCTGGTGAGAGACCAACTTTGCTACTGCAACAGGGTCGAGGCTCTTGAACTCGTCCCATTCAGTCAGCAGCAGGACCAGGTCTGCATCCTGGAGAGCATCTGCAGCGCTCGTAGCGTAGATGAGTTCAGGGTGTGATCGGCGCGAGTTCGGGCCGGCCTGCGGGTCGAACACGCGGACTTGGGCTCCAGCCAGGTGTAGGCGACCAGCAATAGACAGCGCAGGCGAATCACGAACATCGTCGCTGTCGGGTTTGAACGCAGCGCCCAAACAGGCGATTCGGGCTCCATAAGCGTCGCCGTCGAGCATTTCGGCTGACCAGTCAGACACTTGGTCACGTCGCCGGGAGTTCAGCCGATCGACCTCATGGAGGAACGAGAGACTATCGCCGACCCCGAGTTCGCTGGCGCGCGCGCTGAAGGCGCGAATGTCCTTCGGGAGGCACCCGCCGCCGAATCCGATCCCAGCGCCGAGGAAGCGGTGCCCGATCCTGGTGTCGTAGCCGATCGCCTCGGCTAACGAGACCACATCACCGCCGGCAGCCTCGCACACGTCAGCCATCGCGTTGATGAACGAAATCTTGGTTGCGAGGAACGAGTTAGCAGCTGCTTTCACCAGTTCTGCCGTCTCGAGCGTCGTGTTGATGACCGGGATTCCCTCAGCGATCATAGGAGCGTAGACCGAACAAAGCTGGTCGCGAGCCTCGTCACTGTGAGCTCCCAGGACGATCCGATCCGGGTGCAGAGTGTCTTGAACAGCGAACCCTTCACGGAGAAACTCTGGATTCCAAAGGACCTCAGCCTGCGCACCTGCAGGGGCGTGGCCGTTGATGTACTCCTGGAGCCAGGCTGCGGTTCCCACAGGCACCGTGGACTTACCTGCGATCACGCAGGGTCTGTCCAGGTGTGGCGCCAAAGACGCGATTGCCCCGCGAACCCAGGACAGGTCAGCTGCCAGGGAGTCACGGTGTTGGGGGGTGCCAACACAAAGGAAGTGGACATCGCCGAATTCGCCAATTTCTTCAAAAGAAGTCGTGAATCGCAGGTTGCCCGAGTCAAGCGCCGAACGAAGAAGCGCTTCGAATCCCGGCTCAAAGAACGGCGGTTGGCCAGCCTTCAGTTTCTCGATCTTGTCGACGTCAACATCGATCGCGAGTACCTCGAATCCGATCGACGCCATTGATGCCGCGTGGACCGCCCCGAGATAGCCGGTTCCGATCACGGTCAGATGGGGTTTCGCAGGCTTGGGCATGGGCAGATTCTGTCATGGCGTTGCATCCGTTGCTTTACCGCGCGGTCTGAGAATCTTGTGCAGTGACCGCATTAGATTCTCGCGTCCTTGTTCTCGCTTCCGCCTCGCCTGCGCGTCTTGGGCTGCTGCGGTCTGCCGGCCTTGATCCGCGGGTGCGGGTGAGCGGCGTTGATGAGGACGCTGTTGTTTCAGTGCATGCGAGGAACTCCCCATTGGGCGCATCGTTATCCAGCTCTGAAATAGCTCTGTTGCTTGCCCAGGCAAAGGCAGCTGATGTCGTGGATCAGTTGACGCGAGAGGCACAGACCCACGTCCCTCCCATTGTGCTTGGGTGCGACTCGGTCCTCGAAGTCGGTGATCAGACACACGGCAAGCCCGGGACCGAGCAGATTGCCCGACAGCGATGGCGCGCGATCCGCGGCACTTCGGCGACTTTGCACACTGGACACTGCGTTGTGGACATGAGTACGGGTCAGGAGTTGGCGGCCGTGGGCAGTACCGAGTTGAAGTTCGCCGACGTGACTGATGACGAGATCGACGATTACATAGCGAGTTCAGAGCCGCTAAAGGTTGCTGGTGGATTCACCCTTGACGGGCGCGGAGCACCATTTGTGCAGAGCATCGTTGGGGATCCGAGCAATGTCATCGGGCTATCGCTACCGCTTCTGCGTCGGATGCTCATCGGCATTGACGTTGCCTGGGGACAGGTCCTGACTCGCTGAGCGAAGCGATAAAGCTAAGCCCAGGCCCCTGTGCCGGGCGGCGGCATTGGGGTGCGGTGCATCGTCGACGGCGCCGACCAAGGGTCGAGCTGAACGTCGAATTCGGGGGCTTCATCGGCTGCCGCAGCACTGATCACAGCGAAGATCGCAGCGATCTGCTCGTCGGTGGGGTCACCACCGACGATCGTGAACAGCGGTGCCGCAGGGGTCGGTACTTCATGCGCTGCCTGAGTGTGGGAACCGTCGGTCATAGCGGTATGTTTCCGTGCTTCTTGGGAGGCAGGGTCTCGCGCTTGGTGCGCAGCGCGCGCAGAGCCTGAACCACCTGGGTGCGAGTCTCATGCGGCATGATCACGCGATCGATGTAACCGCGCTCGGCGGCAAGGTACGGGTTGGCAAGCGTGTCGTTGTATTCGGTGGTCAAGCGCTTTCGCTCGGCCTCGGGATCCTGAGCATTCTTGAGTTCCTTGCGGTACAGAATGTTCAACGCCCCTGATGCGCCCATGACAGCGATCTGGGCAGTTGGCCACGCCAATGACAGGTCGCCACCGAGGTGTTTGGAGCCCATGACGTCGTACGCGCCGCCATAGGCCTTACGGGTGATCACAGTGACCTTGGGGACTGTTGCCTCGCAGTACGCGTAGATGAGTTTGGCGCCGCGGCGGATGATGCCGTTCCATTCCTGATCTGTGCCCGGGAGGAATCCAGGCACGTCTACGAACGTCACGACCGGAACATTGAAGGCGTCGCAGGTGCGAACGAATCGGGATGCTTTCTCAGACGCATCGATGTCCAGGGTGCCCGCGTACTGCATTGGCTGGTTGGCCACGATCCCAACTGGGTGACCTTCGACCCGGCCGAAGCCAGTGAGCAGGTTCGGGGCGAACAGCGGCTGCACTTCCAGGAAGTCCCCGTCATCGAGCACATGCTCGATCACCGTGTGCATGTCGTAGGGCTGGTTCTCTGAGTCCGGAATGAAGGTGTCGAGTTCTAAGTCCTCATCAGTGATTGACAGGTCAGCCTCGACGTGGTCTGCCGGTGGCATTTGGGTGTTGTTGCTTGGCAGGAATGACAGCAGCGACTTGACGTAGTCCAGGGCATCCTGTTCGTCGGTGCCCATGTAGTGGGCAACGCCGGACTTGGAGTTGTGGGTATGGGCCCCACCAAGTTCCTCGAACTCGACGTCTTCACCGGTCACAGTCTTAATCACGTCAGGTCCAGTGATGAACATGTGGGAGGTCTTGTCGACCATGACAATGAAGTCTGTGATCGCTGGGGAATAGACAGCGCCGCCGGCGCACGGGCCCATGATGAGCGAGATCTGCGGGATAACTCCCGAGGCGTGGACGTTGCGCAAGAAGATGTCGCCGTACTTGGCAAGCGAGACGACGCCCTCTTGGATGCGTGCTCCGCCGGAGTCATTGATACCGATGACTGGAACACCAGTCTTCATCGCCAGGTCCATTACCTTGACGATCTTCTCGCCGAATACCTCGCCCAGCGAGCCACCAAACACTGTGAAGTCCTGGGCGAATACGCAGACGGGGCGACCATCGATGGTCCCGTAGCCAGTCACCACACCGTCGCCATAGGGCCGGTTCTTTTCCAAACCGAATGCGTTGCTGCGGTGACGGCTCAACGCGTCAAGTTCGACGAATGATCCCTCGTCGAGCAAAGCGTCAACGCGCTCATGAGCTGTCATCTTGCCGCGAGCGTGCTGTTTCTCGACGGCTTTGCTGGAGCCGGCGTTAGTCGCGGCCTGGCGTCGGCTCTGGAGTTCTGCGAGCTTTCCGGCAGTGGTGTGCGGGTCAGGTCCGTCGAGCCCAGGTCCGTCGAGCGCGGAAACGTCTGGCTGAGCAGTCATTTTTCCCCTTGATTGTCGCTAACAGAACGCTTGAGTACCGTAACAACGTGCCGAATGCCGCTGAACCTCGATCCCCTCTGAGTAGTTCAACAGTGAGTGCGGCACTCGACAGAGCGGGACTTGCCCATGTGCCCGACCCGATCGTCTTGGACATCACCGGGTCCACGAACACCGATGCTTTGCGCATTGCCGAAGCCGGGGCGGCCCACTTGAGCGTGGTGGCTGCGCGCGAGCAAACGGCAGGTCGCGGGCGCCTGGATCGGGAGTGGATCGCCAGCCGTGATGACTGCCTAATGTTCTCTGTGGTGCTGCGAACTCCTACTTACTGGACAGCCGATGTCATTGGTTGGATTCCTCATATCGCTGGAGTCGCTGTGGCACAGGCGTGCAGTGACTTGGGGCTTCGGGTGGCGCTGAAGTGGCCGAACGACGTTGTTGTCATTGGTAGCGGTCCCGACGGTTCGCAGCTATTGCGCAAGCTCGGAGGGCTGTTGGCACAACGAGTTGCAGATGCAGTGGTCGTGGGTGTGGGACTCAATGTCGAGATGTCGCAGGGGCAATTACCTCTCGAAACCGCAACTTCATTCCTGGCCCAGGGTGTGCCAGGGGTGTCTCAGGCCGATTTGCTCGCCTTGAGCATTGCCAACATTGCGCAGCTGTGGGACATCCAAGAGCGCTGGGGTCGGCCGGGTATTGCAGCAGAAATCCGAGCACGTTACATCGAATTGAGCGCCAGCATTGGGCAGCGGGTACGCGTGGAACAGGTTTCAGGGGATCCCTTGGTGGGTGAGGCGATCGATGTAGATCACCTGGGCCGGCTCGTGGTGGTCAGCGTTTTGGGGGTTTCGCACGCGATCTCAGTTGGCGACGTCGTTCACCTGCGCAACCATAAGTAAGTCGTGGGGTCACCGATGTTTGAGTTGCATCAGTCACCTGCACCGCTATCGGGCAATCGCCCACCAAGTTACCTACGCTCTGGCCATGACTGTATTTGGTGCGGCTTTGCGTGGACGGCGTCTGACTGCGTCCTTTGCGTCGGCGACTTTGGTGGCAGGTGCGTTGTTGTCAGCCTCGGCTGCGGTGGCTCAGCCTGCTGCGGCAGTGGCTCTGCCCGCCGCAGCGCCTGCGGCAACGGTGGCACCAAACGCATCGACCGGCTACTCGGTCACGATTGCGACGCGGTACTGCGCTGACACCCCGGGAAACTCCTATGACAACGTTCGGGCCAATCGTGCCCGCAACAACATCATGGAGACGTTGAAAAATCTCGGGCCGGACACCAACTACACCAACAACATGACTCCGCCGGTCAATCCGGACAACGAAGACGCGGCGCCCCAAGATGTCTGCAAGCCGCTACTTGGCCAGCCCATGACCTTTGGCTCGAACATAAGTGGCAAGGCGCCGGCACCGGTGAATGGCTCCAACCAGCCCTACATGAGCAAGGTAGGTGGTTCCAGCTTCGCCCCCGTGACAACCACGGCGTCTGTCCCGAGGCTCAACGATCAAGGTCAACCAGCTGGGGGAAACATCGCTGGGGCAGTGACCATCCAACTCTCGCAGGCACAGCTTGATTTGGCGTCTAGGAGCAGCCTGTGGTTGATGGGTGGCGTCCTCACAGATGCCCTGCCAGCCAATGACAAGTTCGGCTCAGGTGAGTATAAGTTCGCCGCGCTGCGTTGTAACACTGATGCGCTCAACGGCGACAACGTTGAGTACATCGGGTATCGCGGCGGTCAAAAACACGCATTCTGCTACGCGTTCTACATCGGAGATGACACCCCGCCACCGACTCCAGGCCAGATCATCATCCGTAAATCTGCGCCTGGGGCTGGAGGAGTCGCATTTGGTTTCATGGGTGATGTCTCATTCAACCCCGGTGGCGTGTTCTCCCTCAAGAACGGGGAGAAGTTCGATGAGACCCGAGCTCCAGGTCAGTGGCATGTCACCGAGAACCCCATCCCTGTTGGCTGGCAGCTTGAGGACATCCAGTGCACTGTCGACCCAGATTCGGGATCGAGTGCGACGCCTGATATTGGCAGCCGCAAGATCGATTTAGACCTTAAAGAGGGTGGCAAGATCGACTGCACGTACGTCGATGACGAGATCCCGCCGCCGTCGAAGATCACCGTCGCAAAGGCCACATTCGGAAAGACCGGCACCTTCCCGTTTACAGTCACCGGCCCCGCGGTGTATTCAGACAGCGCCGACATCACGACGACCAGCGATCAAGGTGAAGACCCGGTATCGCACGAATTCAAGCCAACGGCCGTCGGGACCTACACGATCACTGAGACGCTCCCAGTTGAAACCGGCGGAAGTTGGGTTGCTGGTGACGTGTCATGTCTCGACGAAAGTGACACACCTGTCGTGACTACTCCGACGAAGGGCCCGAGCGTCACAGTCGGCATCGCTACTTCGCAGGATGTGCGCTGCACCTTCGTCAACACCTTCAAGCCGACGGCCTCGTTGATTGTCCGGGCGAAGACGATCGGCGGCACCAACCCGGCGATCAATTACGCGATGCTTGTCACAGGTGGTGATCCCTCCGACTGCGGCTTCCGTAGTGATCCGCCCCTGTTCTACAGCCAAGATGCGAACACCAGCGGCAACGAAGGAACCTTCCAGACGGCCACCGGTGACTCGACCATGAACCAGGAGATGCAGACCTACTGCATCGCTGGAACGAGGCCTACTGAGGGCGCGGATAAGTCCTGGGTGACGAAGTCCGTCGAGTGCACAGGCGACATCGACTATGACGCTCCCTACAACGCCAACGTCAACTTCACAGCAGCGATCGTGCGGCCGCAGCCTGGTGGGACAGTCACTTGTGACTTTGTCTACGTCAAGCGTGCGACGGTTGATCTGACCAAGACAGTCACCGCTGGCAATGAGCACCGCGATGCCAATGTGGAAGTAGAACTCAATTGCCCAGAGTCTGCGAAGCTGAACCCTGGGGAATGGCCAAAGACTCTGAAGGTGTCGACATCAGCCACTACGGGGACGCTGTCCACACAGGTTGGCGACCCCATCTACGTCGACGGCGACCTTGATGGCAAGGACAGTTGCCAGATCGTGGAGACCAAGACCGGCGCTAAGGATGGCGAGGCTCCGCCGACTATTACCGCGAAGTACAAAGGTGATACCTGGGCGCAGGGCGATCCGCGGAACTTGCCGGTTACAAAGAAGGCGGCAGTCCAGGCCGATGCGACAAACTCCAAGCCGGTAAATATCACCGTCGACTCGGGCCCGTGCACGCTGAGCTCCGGTGAAGTCTCGATGGATAGTTCGCCGGGGACCTGCGTCATCAAGTTCGCCAACGAAGGGAACCCCGGCAAGGCGGTTGCGACAACTGACTGGGAATCCAAGATCGGCGGCAGTAACCCACAAACTGGCGACGGGCCCGGCGGCATCGACACAGCGCGCGACGTGGATCCAGCGCAAGCGTTGACGTTTCAGGTCAACGATTCCTATGAGCGCCCGCTAGTGCCTGTCAATACGGAACGCTCAATCAATGCAACCCCGCTCGCCGTGATTGCGTTGACCAAGGACATTACTGCTGGCAATGATCTTCGCAATGGAGACGTCAAGATCGAGCTAAATTGCACAGAGTCGGCAAAGGTGACCCCAGGCGACTGGCCGAAGACTCTTACCGTTCCCAAGGCGGACAGCAATGGCAGCGTCAACATCGAAGTCTCTGGTGACGCGGACGGCAATGACGAGTGTGTAGCGACTGAAGTTTCTAGTGGCGCCAAACCTGCCGAACCCGTGGCAACGCTGACCCCGGCATGGAACGGTTCCCCATGGAATTCTGGAACAAAGACCCTGGAATTCAAGAAGACCGCATCTCTGGCCGGTGCCAAGGCATCCAACGGCAAGCCGGTCACTGTCACGATCAAGTCCGGAGATTGCAGTTTGAGCGGGTCGACACTTAAGGCGACCGCCGGTTCAGGCTCGTGCATCCTGGGCTACTCAGCGCTAGGCAATCCTGGAAAGACCCAGGTCGAAACCACCTGGCAGGTCGCGGGTGGAGATGACAGCGGATCGGGTACGAAGACCAGCGCCATCCATGCCCGCCCGAATTTGCCAAAACAAGTCACCTTCAAGGATGCCTACACGCGCACTACTGAGCGCGTCACTACCGAGCGCAAGGTCGTACTGACCAAGGCTCGCCAAGAGCCCATCTGCAAGGCCAACACCTCCGCAGGCGGCGTCAGCATCTATTGCGGACCGAAGTCACCGGCCAACCAGATAATCAAGTGGAGTGCCCAATGCCGCCCGGTTGGTCGGTTGCTTGCACGCGGCGATCTCGGCTACTGCAAGGTCACGATTTCCAGCAGGGGCAAAGTGAAAGTGAAGGCAATCGGCACAGTGGTCGTGACGATTACCGCACGGGCTGCTGGCAATGCTAACTACCAGGCCTGGAAGAAGACCTGGAAGTTCAAGGTCAAGGGGCCCAAGAAGTAACGCAGAGTGCTCAGCGGGGCCTGCATTTGGGCTCTTTGGTGCAGCTTGTCTTGATTCGGTTGTGAGTGCTCGAAGAGTTCATGCCACGATGTAGCCATGGGATTGAGAACGCGACGGTCGGTTGGTGATGCGTCGCGCCCAATTCCACAGGCACCGGAAGAATTCGTCGCGCAGATTCGTCGACACCCCCTCGGCCTCGTCGGAGTGGGTGTCCGATTGGTCTTCATTGCCGGGATCCTCGGTTACATGTTGGCCATGTGTGGGGTCTGGTTTGGCGGTGGTTTCGGCAGTTTCGTGCGAGTTGTCCTCGTCGTTGCAGGTGCCATCTTGATTGTGCAGATGGTGCTGCGGCGGTTCTTCAAGTGGGCCAACATGCGTACCGATATCACTGACCAACGGATCCGGATTCGCTATCGGGTTCGTCAGCCCGGCTGGGATATCCCGATGCTGTCGATTACCGATGTGACCTGTCACAGCGGAACGATTCAACGACTTTTTGGCATTGGTTCCCTGTCAATCCAGACCAACTTCGCTCCCATGCCCGCAGTGATCCTCGATGTTGAACGAGTCGATGCGTTGCGTCTGGAGATTCTTGAGCTGCGTGCCCGCGCATGGTCGGCGCAACTGGGGACTCCACCTGCTCCTAGCGATATCGCTTCGTGGTTCAACCCAGGCCCTATGCGGGCTGCATCATGAGTCGCCGCAGCCCTTCGCTGGGGTCTGCCCCGCTGCCGAGGTCCGCTGATGGCTAAAGCTCAACGACCTCCTCCCACGCCTGACCAATTTATCGAACAGATTCTTGGTGCGCCACTGGAGTACACAAGTGCTGATATTGCTCAGATGGCCGGCGTAGAAGCCGATGTTTCTCGCGGTCTGTGGCGAGCGTTGGGTTTCGCAGACGTCGGTGACGAACGCGCGTTTACGAAGAAGGACCTAGAAGCGCTCCAAGGGCTCTTGCGCTTGATAGACAAAGGCATCCTTACCCGCGATCACGCGACTGAAATCGTCCGTTCCATTGGACAGAGCACAGCGAGGCTGACCGAATGGCAGTCGAACTTGATCGGTCGAACCATGGTCGAGCGGGGGATCGTAAACACCTCAGGGTTACTGCACCCGACTGAGATGCGCGCAGTGTTGAACGAGTCCCGCACGCTCAAGCCTGCGCTGGAAAAGTTGATGGTCTACGCCTGGCGTCGCCAGATGGCCGCCAATGCGTCACGGGGCGTTGCGATGGCGCTCAGTGGCGACATAGCAAATGATGTGATGGCTGTGGGCTTTGCTGACCTCGTTGGCTTCACACGGCTAACCCGCCAGGTTCCAGAGATCGAACTAGCGCACATTGTTGAGGAATTTGAATCCGGTGCCTCCGATGTCGTCGCTGGCACGGGCGCTCGGTTGGTCAAGACTCTGGGTGACGAGGTCCTGTTCGTTCACGCGTCTTGTTCCACAGTCGCTGAGACCGCAATTCGCCTGCACGAGATGCGCAGTGGCAATGAGGCCCGGCCAAGGATGCGGATCGGAATTGCTTCAGGGACTGTGATTAACCGCATGGGCGACGTCTTCGGAAACACAGTCAATCGCGCTAGTCGCCTCACAGCCATGGCCAAGCCGAATTCGATCTACATTGACTCCGAGACTGTGACTGAGTTAGAGGGCATGAAAGACAAATTCACGATCAAGTCGGTTCGTCCCCACCGGGCGCCAGGGTTCGGTCTGATGCGTGCGTGGTCGTTAGCGCGACCCAAATAATTGGGTTGTGCGTAAGTCGGGTTTGGGGCTGTGGTGTCGGCTGCGGCCGATAGGCTGTACATATGTTCGAAGAGTTGAAGGAGCCCGAGACCGCCGGTGACGGTGGTGATGAAGGACGGGCTGATGAGCTCCCGGTTCCACTGCCGGTGGGGTTTGCGATGGGGGTGATGGCTTCAGGGAACGCCCGCGAGCTGACTGCTGATGAGCGGGTGGCTCGGGTGGTGGCGGTGGAGGCCCACGCCGCGTGGTTGGAGTCGGTGAAGCTGGCCACCTATGCCGCGATTGCTGACTTGGACACCGAGCCGATTGAGTTCGGTGGTGGCCGGATTGATCGCATGGTCGTCTCCGAGAT
>Ga0105047_10002582_pt1 | contig 32251 bp, 25 predicted proteins | sample MAT04_FD_78384 | JGI IMG/M metagenome (GOLD analysis project Ga0105047, IMG submission 78384) | Freshwater microbial communities from Lake Fryxell liftoff mats and glacier meltwater in Antarctica - MAT-04 (megahit assembly) | ecosystem: Environmental > Aquatic > Freshwater > Ice > Liftoff... | reverse complement strand
CGGTTCTTTCACCCCGCATGTTCCTGGCGGGGACCGGTTAATAACGTGCGAAATAACCCATCGTTAGTAAACACCCTTTTCAGGCCGGTGCACAGCAAAAGAGACGGCGCGCGGAAATCCGCGCGCCGTCTCTTTGCTTTCCTACGCTTTTACAAAACCCATCAGGCCTGCATCTGCGTCAACAACTGCTCGGCCCTCGTCACCCCGTGATTGACATGCCGCACCTGGCCGCGCGGGTCGATCACAAAAGTGGTCGGCACGCTCAAAACGCCCCAGCGGCTGGCCAAATCAGGTTTCTCGCTGGCATCGATTTCAAACACCTGGAGTGCATCCCCCAGGCGCTGGCTTAACATCTGGATCGCCGGACGCTGCACGGTTTTACACGGTACGCAGCCCGGCGTGGTGAAGTACACCAGCACAAAAGCACCCGGCCGCAGCGCACCCAGTTCAGGCAGTAGGCCGGGCGTGCGCTGCTGCGCGCGACGCTGATAAAGCAGCGCCAACCCCAGGCCGCCAAAAATCAATACCATCGCAATCACAGATCGGGTCAAAATTTCCATAGCATTCACTCACTTTGTGTGAAAAACTTCTTTGCGCTTTCCACCGGATAAATTCAGAAAAACCATTCTTATTTCACGGTCAGCTTCGGCTTCATACCCGCCATGATCCCGTCCGGCGCGGACCTGGTAAAGCCGGGAACCTTCAAAATGCCCAGCCAGTAATACATGGCGCAGCCCACGCAAAAACCGCCAAAAGCATTCAGCGCCGCCAGTGCCACCACCAGCCACACCAGTCCCCAACCCAGAATACCCGCGCCCAGGAACAACGACACCGAACCGGCACTCATGAACAAAAAGCCCAGGAACTGCGCGAAACGATGCGGTTCCGGGTTGTCATCCAGTACATCCGGCTTAAGCAGACCCAGCGGTTTGAAAATATGCCGGTAAAGCAGCACGAAACCAGGCAGCTTAAGCAGGGAACCCAACCCCATCACCATCGCCACAATTGCCGCCAGGATCGGCAGGTTGAAAATAAAAGCCAGCAGATTAAGCACAATAATGGTTAGCTGGTTGGCCTTGAGAGCCGAGTGATCTACTTTTTGCAAAGGTTGTTTACTCATTTTATGCTTCACTTTCGGAATGGCGACCCATCATCGAATCGCAAAGGTTTTCGGGAATTTATATACGACTATATTGGTCGTTATTATCTAACTTTTTCAGGAAACTGTCAAGGGTTTACTGCTGAAATTACACTATAGCAAAGCCAGGGCTAATATTCTCCACCACCAGCAGCATGCCCGCTTCTTCTTAAGATTGACCCACCATCCCCATTTACGCGGTTGATGCCGGGCTTTCAGGCAATCAGCCTTAATAAATAACGTATCCTGAAACACAAATTCCCATTTGTATTTCAGGATACGTACTGCCTTTCAAAGTGTTTTTACTTTCTGCACAACCCCCGGATCGTTTCCACCAACATTTTTAGTTTCATGGGCTTGCTCAAGTAAACATTCGCGCCAACCGCCAGGCAGCGCTCACGGTCGCCAGCCATCGCCAGGGCCGTAACGGCAATCACCGGCAGCCCCGAAATTCGCGCATTTGAATGGGCGCGGATGCGCCGAATAACTTCCAGCCCATCAATATCCGGCATCTGGATATCAACCAGTAAAATATCCGGGTTTTTAGTTTCCACGCAGGCCAGTAATTCATTTCCGCCGTGCGTAGGGGTAACCTGGAAGTTTTGTGTTTCCAGAAAATCTGCCAGCATTTCCAAAATAATTTCATCGTCATCTGCAATCAGAATTTTGTATCTTTCATTCGCGGCCTGTTCGGCCGGCTCAGCCTGCTGTGCAGGAATGCCAGGTTCATGGTTCAGTGGGTTGGCTTGCACGGGTTTGGTTTCCCGCGGCAGGCAAATGGTAAACCGGCTGCCGGCCCCCAAACTACTCTCCACCGTTACACTGCCGCCCTGCAGCGCTGCCATGCCCTGAACCAGCGCCAGCCCAAGCCCCGTACCAGAATACTGGCGCGACAGTCCCGCATCCAGTTGTACAAACGGTTGGAACAGGCGCGGCAAGTCTTCTTCTTTAATACCAATGCCTGTATCCCAAACGGTGATATTCACCCGCTGTTCAGCCGGGTTGCCCGCCACCTCAATCCCCAGGCTGCCGCCTTCCGGCGTAAACTTGACCGCATTGCTAAGCAAGTTGATCAGCATTTGCTTCAAACGGCGTCCATCAGCGCGCAAGATAATCGCCTCCGGCGCACTGGCATAACTGGTGATCAGATTTTTCTTCTGCGCCATGCCTCTCACCAACTGCAAGCTTCCCCGGCAGATGTCCGCCAGGCTGCATGGATCAATTTGAACATCCAACATACCGGCTTCGATCTTGGATAAATCCAGAATATCGTTGATCAACTCCAGCAAATGTTGGCCGCTGCTTTCGATGTTGTTAACAGCTCTAAGTTGCTTTTCGGTCAGAGGCCCCAGGGTCTTAAGTTGCAGCACTTGCGAAAGCCCCAAAATACCGGTCAGCGGTGTGCGTAATTCATGACTCATGCTCGCCAGGAATTCATCCTTCATGCGTGCCGCGCGGCCCAGTTCCAGGTTCGCCAGCTGCAAATCAGCGGTGCGTGCTGCCACACGCTTTTCCAGTTCTGCACTTTGTTCAAGCACTTGTTCGTGCAGCTGCGCCTGCTGGATGGCAATCGCTGCCTGGTCGGCAAATGCTTTTAAGCGCTCGCCATCGTGTACCGAAAAGGAATCAGGTTCTCCACTGGATAGCGACAGAAATCCGGTTGTTTCGCCATGAATGATGATCGGCGCAGAAATGTTGGCCCGAACCCAATCAGTAGATGAAGATTCAAACCAGCCTGCATACTTGCCCGTATCCAGTACGATCACCGGCGCGCCTGTGATCTGCATCTCACGCAGAATGCGCATCTGCGCCATTGAGAACTGCATGCCAACCACCTGCTCCTGCAGCTCTGGAAAACGGATATTCCGATGACGTACAATTTGCCCGTGTTGGCGTGTATCGTCCAACAGGATAATATCAACGGAATCATGCAGCAGCACCCGGCCCACATTTTCCAGGATGCGCTCCAGCACTTCGTCAAACTTAAGCGTGCTGTTCAACGCGGCAACCGAATCACGCAGGGCTTCGGCCAATAAACGCAAATCGTGCTCGGCTGCTTCGGCCAGTTTTTGGTTGGTAATATTTTCGTGCGCCACCACCACACGCAGCGACCCGGCGGCCTTAAAATTGGTCACATGCCCGACGAACCAGCGCTGCTCCCCAGGCGCATGACAGGCGTATTCCATCGCAAATGCGTCGCGTTCACCGCGTATCACGGAACGGATACCCGCACCAAAAGCGCTCGCATCTTCTCCACTGGCATCACACACCGCTAAATAATTAACTCCGGTCATAACGCTTTTGAGGTCGCCTGAATTATCGCTGGCAAATTGATCCCAGGCCAGGTTGGTAATCAAGATCGTGCCGTGTTGATCCAGCACACATATATGCTCCGGCAGCGCATCCAGTGTGGCATGCAGCAGGCGCTCACTTTCTCGCAGCGCGGCCTGCGCCTGAATACGCTCGCTGATATCCACCAGAACCGTATAACATTCCTGGCCGTTACCTGAAAGTGAAGCCTCAATTTGCACGTTTCTCAGCGCCTGACCATTTTTACCCAGTTCCAGCTCACAAAATTGTTTGGTCTGAGACGTAAAAACCCGCTGCAGGAAGGCATTAAATACAGGCAGGTCGCTATTGACAACAAACGCGCCAAAACGCTTGCCGATCAAATTGGCCCGCTCCAGGCCCATCAGGCGCGCACCCGCCAGGTTGACATTGGTAATGACGCCATACCCGCTTGCGGTATGCGATAACGTCAAATAAACCACCGGGGCAAAGTCGTACAGGTCAGTGTAACCCGTCATTGCCGTTTCCAGCCTGGCTCGCGAATCGCGCAGTTCATCGTTCTGCATTTCCAGTTCAATCTGATGCACCTGCAATTCATGCAGCAGCCCCTGCGTTTCTATCGTGGAGAGTGTGGCCTCTACCGGGGGTGCCTGGGTTTGCAGGTACTCCTCCGCCAGGAGACGAAGAACAGCGGCGGCACCTGGTTTGTCATTTTTCATAGCCTGAGCCCCTTTTCGGTCTGCAAATCCGCCCTGGACTGGCGCAGTTCCGCAGTCTGAGCTGTAAATCGTTTTTCCAAAACCGTCTGCGCCTTATGAAGCACGCCTTCCAGGATTTTTGCCGCATCCAGTTCCCCGCTCTGTTCTGTGAAGCGGCCTTCCAATACCGAGTGCGCCTCTCGCAAAGTCTCTTCCAGCGCGGTTGACTCACTTATATCGATAAAGGTCATCACCAGCCCGTCAATGCGGTTATCCTGGGTCCGGTACGGCATAATGCGCACCCTGAACCAGCGCCCACCCTTTGCGCAGATCTGCCGCTCCCTAAAAATCAACGAGTTCAGCACTTCATGCGCATCCTCAACCAGATCTGGATAGTCAAGTTGGCTGTGCAGGTCGGTAACCGGCCGGCCAACATCACCGGGAATGAGTTTGATGATCCTGGAAATCTGGGATGTAAAGCGCCGCACATTCAAATCTGCATCCAGGAACAACGTGGCGATATCCGTTCTGTTAAGCAGGTTTTTCATATCGTCGCTGACGCTCGTCAGCTCGTCCACCTTGGCTAGCAGCTCGTGATTAACGGTTTGCAGCTCCTCATTCATGGATTGCATCTCTTCTTTAGAGGTGGTCAGCTCCTCGTTGGTGCTTTGCAATTCCTCATTGATCGACTGCAGTTCCTCGTTGGTGGATTTCAATTCTTCTTGCGAGATCTGCATCTCTCCGCGCGTTATCCGCACTTCTTCGCGGGCTTGCATAAGTGACTGTTCCAGTTCAACCACGTGCGTACTCCGTAAACTGGCTCGCCCAACCTTGCCCGGCGCTTTTACAGCAGCCACGTTAACCACATCAGTAAAGACAATCAACATCATGCCGCGCAGCGCCAGCGGCTCAACCAGCGGCTGGATCAGGATATCCACCACCTGGGTTCTGTCTTTCACATCCACAGGAACGTTTTTCAGTGTGATCGTGGTGCGTTCACGCAGCGCCCGGTCAAAAGACTCATTCAATGCGCCTCTCAACCCATCGCGGGACATGGCAAACAGGTTCAGGTTGGCTTTACCAACCGGTGGCTCCAGGTATTTACTGGTCTTACGGCTGATATACAGGATGTCGCCTTCGCCGGTGGTCAGCACAGCCGCCGGGGAATAGTGCTGCAGCAGCAGCGTTTCGATTGCCGCTTGCAATTTTAGACCGGAATTATGCGCCAGTTCCGCATGAGCTGCTTCCGTTTTTCGCTCAGTGCGCTGGGTATACGCGGAAGGAAAATCAACCAGATCCGCCGCCAGGCTGGTATCCTGACGCCGGTAAAAACGCGTCTTTCCGGGCAGCGAAATAAATAGTTCGTTGCTCTGACCAACGGTTTCTGAGCTGCCCAGCAGCAGGATGCCGCCCGGGTTAAGACTATAGTGAAAGAGTGGAATAAGCTTTTTCTGCAAATCGGCTTCAAGGTAGATCAACAGGTTGCGGCAGGTCAGCATATCCAGCTTGGTGAAAGGCGGGTCCATCACCAGGTTGTGCGGGGCAAAGATCAGCATCTCTCTAATTTCCTTGCTCACCCGGTAGCCGCGCTCTGCCTGCGTAAAAAATCGATCCAGGCGTTCATCCGTGACATCCGCGGCAATATTGGCCGGGTAGACCCCTTGCCGGGCAACGTCGACCGCCTGCTTATCCAGGTCTGTGGCAAAAACTTGCAGGGAATACGGCACAGATGGCTTGATCTGCTGCTGCACTTCACGGAAAACGATAGCCAGCGAATAGGCTTCTTCCCCCGTCGAACAGCCCGGCACCCAGGCACGCAGCATGCCGCCGTTCGGATGGGCATTCAACAGCGCCGGAAGCACCTCATTTTTCAATTGTTCCCACACCTGCGGGTCACGGAAGAAGCTCGTCACGCCAATCAGCAGTTCTTTAAAGAGCAGATCCACTTCCTGGGAATTCTCTCGCAAGTAACGCACATAATCCGCAATTTTATTCAGTTGGTGCAGCCCCATGCGCCGCTCGATGCGCCGGTAAATGGTGTTTTTTTTATACAGCGAAAAATCATGCCCGGTCTGCGCTCGCAGCAGTAAGACCACCTTCTCCAGACCGCTTTGATCGCTGTCCGCCACATCCAGCGCAGGCCGCGTGATGAGCAGGGGACCGTGCTGGAAATAAGCCAGCATCTTGCCCGCCAGTTCCTCTGCAGGTGCCACAATATCGGCCAGCCCTGCCTTAATGGCGCTGGTGGGCATGCTGTCAAACTTGGCCGAGGCTGGGTCCTGCACAAAAACCGTCCCAGCCTTTTCCTTGATGGCGCGCAGTCCCAACGTGCCATCCGAGCCCATCCCCGAAAGGATCACACCGATACTGTGATCTCCCTGGTCGTCCGCCAGAGAGCGCAGAAAATAATCGATTGGCAGGCGCAGGCCGCGCGGTGCAGCCGGTTTCAGCAGGTGCAGCACCCCGTTCAATATCGACAGATCTCGGTTAGGTGGGATCACATACACATGCTCAGGCTCGACTTTTGTATGGTCTCGGATCTGGGCCACTGGCATGCTTGTGGAGCGCTGCAGCAGTTCGGACAGCATGCCCTTGCGGGTCGGGTCAAGATGCTGAACAACCACAAATGCCAGCCCGCAGCCGGGCGGCACATTCTTAAAGAAAAGCTCCATCGCCTCCAGCCCCCCCGCAGAAGCGCCAATCCCCACAATCGGAAAGGAACGCAAACTCGCGGCGTCATCCGCTTTCGGAGTAACCTTTTCAGCTTTTTTCATAGAGTCTTTGCCTTAAAAACGCAACGTAAAAAAGAGCGGCCTCTCCTTTTTAGAGCAGCATTTGTTTTTTTTATATTATATTTCATTTTACGTCTTATAGACAACCTTCGCCGCTTGATCTCTAAAAGACGCCTGATCTTGTGAAAGCAGCCTGCATGTCCTACCCCACTGCATGCCGCGCCTCAGTGTTTACTCACCCGCATTTCAAAACAGTTTTTTCACCCCGCATGTTCCAGGCGAATTTTTTCACTCCGCACATGGTGCCTTGGGCACCAGGGGCGTCAGAATCCCGTCAAAAAAAATCTACAGTGAACTTCAGGCGCTCAGGCTTACCAGCCAGGCAGCCGCCCAGCCGCGCTCACCGCTCGCTTTTTGCACATACACCCACTGATCTTCCACACCAATTTTTTTACGGGCCGCATCCAGATCATCTTCCAACACAGTCAGCGGCTGACCAAAATTCGCTCCACTGATGCGCATCGCGCTCACATCGCGTGTCGCGCGCAGGTTAATACCAACATTTGGAGTGGGGAAAACAATAACAACAACCGCCGGTTTTTGACCAGACACGGGGGGCGCGCTTCCCTGTAAAGCCACAAGCCAGGCGGCGCACCAACCCACCACCCCGTTTGGAGCGCGGACATTCAGCCATTTCCCTTGTACCCCAATATTCGCACGCGCCTGATCTTTGTCTCCCAGAACTGCTAAAGCATCGCTTGGGGTGGCAACCGCCAGGACATCTGTGGTGGGTTCGGTGTTTGACTGTGCCCGCAGGTTTATGGTTCGAGTGGAGAAAACTGTCATGCCGGTAGCCGGTGCAATTTGCCCGGTAACATGCACAAGCCAGGCAGGAACAAAGCCGGATGGCCCTTCTTGCGGCTGAACCATTAGCCATTCCGCTTGCTTGCCTATTTTTTCTTTGGCACTCTCTGAACTGCCCAGCACAACCAGCGGAGTAGATGAAGTTAACTTTCCAACAGGTGCAAGCCCCAGGCCGGGGCCAGGGCGAAGAGCCAGCTCATCAAAAGGATAAACGATCAAATCAGATGGAGGCAGAACCAGCTGCGCCAGATCTGTTGCCAGCCAGGCAGCAATATAACCAGCCTGACCATTAAACGTTTGAACCTGCAGCCATTGATCCTGTTTGCCAATTTTTTCGCGCACACTATCAACTTCCCCAAAGACGGGCAAGCGTTCCCCGCCCGGGATGGTGGTCAGCACTTCCGATTGTTCCAGAGATGGAAGTGAGCGCAAACGTGTGCTCGCGGTTGTGCAAACAGTTATCCCGCTGGGCAGCGGCAGCGGCACCGGTTCGTTTCCCTCCAGGTAGGGCCAGGGATCCACAATACCGTCATAGTAACCAGGGGTCTTGGCTCCATCCACCATCAGGGTCATGTGCAGGTGTGAACCATGCGAGTTGCCCGTGTTATCCGCTATTCCGATCAGATCCCCTGCCTTGACTACCTGGTTTACAGTAGCCAGTATTTTTTCCATATGCGCGTACACTGTCTGAAAATTTACACCGTTGTGTTCGTGCCGTATGCGCACCTGGTTCCCATACGCACCGCGGAATTTGGCCTCATACACCGTGCCATCATGCATGGCATAAATTTTTGCGCCTGTCGGAGCAAAGAAATCCAGGCCTTCATGCCCTGCCAGCTTGAATGGCCGGTAGGTTTCCGGGTTTTCCCCAAAACGCTGGTTGATCCTGCGGCTGTCAACCGGCCATTTTAGCTGAAACGCCGGCTCAGGCGCGCTGTCGAACCCAAAAGAAACCGCATGGGGCCGAGCGGGCAGAGGAACCGCTTTTTTCGCTTTGTAAGGAATAAGAAAAAATCCGCGCAGCGCTTCACCAGTGGATTGTTGAATGGAAAATTGTTTGCGGTTCATGCTGGCCGTAATTGTTGGCGATTCGCCCGGGTGATTGGGATCATACAAAGTAATTTTGATGGTTTCAGATTTTTCGTCCAAATCAAAACCGGTTGCCAAAACCTGGTGATTATGAGTTGGATTCTCAAATCCCTGGGTGCGGATCAGGCAAAGTACCGCCGGGTCTCCCTGCGTCAACAAACGGCAAAGCCTCGGAATCTCGTTTTTTATCGTGCGGTTCGCCAACTCATCATTCCCAGACACCATCCAATCGATGACTTTTAGTAAATTCTGGATTGGCAGGCTGTCCAACTGGCGCTCGCCCAAATAGACTAGCAGCTTTGTATCAATTTCTTTCGGAGATGTGTACTTCGGAAGAGATTGTTGTAGATAATAATAATCGAGCGCGGTAAAGCACATTCCACCGCATAATCCATAAACCACATCATTAAGATCAAGGGTCCCCACCAACGGTAACTGGAATTTGACGGGAAGTTTCAATTCAAAATAATTGATAAACCGAAAACCCTGCTTTGTTGGCGAAAAAGAAGATTGTACTTTAGCCATCGTTATTTTCTCCTGATCAAAAATCAGCGGTTCCCTGTTTGGAAGGAATATTTTCTAAAAAATGCTGGTTGATAGTTCGTCTTCGAAAGAATTGTCTCTTCCGACACAAATTAATTTAATTATTTTTTACCATTCATAACTGTTAGCCCGGGGTGGTGAAAAATTCCGCATATCGCGCAATTTTACTATTACGACATTCATTATCATAATATAAAATATTACACTGCGAGTCAAGCATCAACATGAATTGATGATGCGATCCAAATTACACTAAATGAAGTATACTGATAATAGCAGATGCTAAACACCTGCGCCACTCGCCCTGTGCGAGCAGCCTCCCTACCCTGTCACATCCCCAATACCGGCCGCAACTCAGTCGATTGAGGTTACTAAACCTTAATACCGGTTAATTTAGGCAGGATGAATTAATAGAAGTTTGGAAAATCAGGGAGAAGCCCCATAACCTGAAATCTCACTGCCAAAAAAAACATAGCATTTGGCAAAACCTTTACTAATCTAGCCATAAATAGGAGAACACCACTATGAACAGGGAAGAATTCGAAACCAATTGGAAACAAATCCGCGCTCTAGCAACTGACCGTTGGAGTCTGGTGAGCGATTACGACCTGCTCAAAATCGATAAAGCCGATGTCAAGTACGACAAATTAGTTACCATGCTGCGCGTCAAATACGGCTACACTTCCGATCAGGCCAAAAAAGAACTAAACAAACGGCTGGCAGTGTCCGCAGTCGCGCCCGAAACCAAAGCCTAGACCCGCCCTGCCTGTACCTCACAACCCTGCACTCGAACTGGAATTACCATACATTACAGGGGATTATCGCAGGGCCTGCAGATCACAGCAAGCGCAAGGCAATGACATCCACTCTGGATTCAAAGCCCAACAACAACCAGACCGCGCATGCACTCCTGCTTGTATCCAGAGCCGCCGAGCAGTATGATTCATTTGGAACAAGTGACACAAAAATCCCTTCAAACCGCAGACAAGCTGACCGAGCGCCGGCTCGACTCCAAAGTCCGCCCGCACTTGCCTGTTTTACCTTTGCTATCCAGGCAAAATATCCCTGCACTCATTAACCTGGATTGTGCTGCACTGAACCATCACCACTATTAGCAAGAATATGAGGTTTAATGACCGCAACAAACGATACTGAACAAGAAATGGTTTTATGCAAACTGTGTACAGACCAGGTTTGGATTCAAAAAGACCGCCTGGAAAAGCACATGCAAAAAGCGCACTCCCCAAAAGCGGCGCCAAAGAAAAGTTTTACCACCTACAAAGCCCGTATTGCCAGCACATACCCGCCCAAAGTGAATGCACCCACCGCCAACCGTGCAGGCCGCCCGTTGGGTGGCAGCAAAATAACCCTCTTTTCAAGAAACGGGCAGCGTCTCGAAAAAGGCATCTGCGCCGAATGCGGCCAGGAACAACCAGCCCTGTGGCAATATTCTGAAAGCAGCCAGGGGCCCGTGGACATTTGCAGCGACTGCAAAACGATTGTTTTTGAGCGCTCTTTCGGGTAGAAAAGCGCTCTGAGGCTGAACAGTACCAATTAATTTCCTAAGGTTTGTTCCATTATGGGCTCTAAATATACGCCCTTCGAAAAATACTTGCACAACCTGCCTGATAGCCAGAAAACCATTACTTTGGGTTTCGACCAGATCGAAACCATACTGGCTGCTAAATTGCCAGCCTCTGCTTACGAAGACCAGCGATGGTGGTTAAACGAAAAAGCGACCAACCATCTCAATTCGCGTTCATGGTCAAATGCTGGCTGGCAGATTGAACGCCTGGATGTCAACGAACAGTCGCTGACACTGATTCGCTTTAGATAGGCTGTTTAAGGGAAAGTTTTAAAAGGTGGGTTATTAAAACTGAACGATTTTCTAAAAGCTTCTAAATTTAATCTCCAATTGCAGTTATCCCACTCCAAAATATTCAAGACCATCTGGCGACACAAGCTCAAGCGCATGTGTTTTTGTTCAGCACAGTTTTATGGCAGACTTACAACATCAATCATCACCTTTCCGCGCTTTTTGCCGGTTTCTTGGCCGAAACATTGCGAACACATTGCAAGTTCATTGCGCAATCATTGCAACCTCCAAAAACGCGTAACTCTTTCAAAGCTAATACGACTAAATTTAGTAGGTTACTCCAGTTCAAGGTTTGTTGCAACAAACCTTGAGCCTTTTTCAGCGTTTTACCGGTAGAACACTTTTCCTGTACCCAACTAAAGGAGAAACATAATGATTGAAATAAAACGTAAGAATAGATTGAGACGCTCCATTCCCCTGGGTCTTATGGCGATTGGAGTACTCGCAATCCTGTCTGCCGCCTTGCTAAGCACATCCCCGCGCCCGGTTTCCGCTGCGCAGGGTGACCTGAGCAGCGCCGCTGCTAAATACCCCAATATCTCCAGTTCTTTGCTCAACCAGTGCGCCCTTTGCCACCTCGGCTACCCCCCCAACCTCAACCCTTATGGTACAGCATACAAAAAAGCCGGCAGGAACACTACCGCTTTTGCCGCCATCGAAAATCTGGATTCAGACGGTGACGGCTTCACAAACCTGCAGGAAATTAAAGGCCTGAGCTTCCCTGGCGATTCCGCCAGTTTCCCGGCCGTTCCCACCGCCACGAGTGTTCCACCTACGCCAACCCCAATCCCACCTACTCCCACTGGCGTGCCGCCAACCCCCACCCAGATCCCACCCACCCCCACGGGTATATCGCCTACACCTACAACTATTGTTCCTCCGCCTCCGCCCCCCCAGCAGCTCTCAGCCTCCCTTAGCTGCCCTGCCAGCGTTATGACCGGCACCACCTTCACCTGCACACTCGCGGTGAACCCCACGGGCACATCCCTGGCCGGTCTGCAGGTCAGCTTGAGTGGACTCAACGGGCTGGTTGAATATACCGGCGCGCAGTTTACAGCCCTGGCCGGTCCTTCCCCCATCAGTCTCGCAAACGTCAAGAATATTTTCACCTGGGCCGGTTCCAACGGTTACCTGCTTACCCAGACCGGTACCCTTGCAACGCTTAATTTCAAAGCCTTGCGCGATGGAAGCATTAGCATCAGCGGTCAAACTAAAGCCGCCAATTCTTCCAATACACCCGTAACAATCAGCATTAACAGCGCTGCGGTCACCATCACCACAACCAGCCAGAACTCCACAGCCAAGATTTCCGGCCTGGCCAGCCTCAGTACTGGTATCAGCCCATCCCGGGCCAGCGCCGCCCTGCTGGATGCTTCCGGCCAGGTTGTCATTAGCAAATCGCTGGAAGACAATGGATCCTATCAGCTCGAAGCGCCCGCAGGAACCTACACCCTGCGCATCAGCGCACCTGGCTACCTGAGCGCAAAGAAATCCGTCACTCTGGCGGCAGGTACGCCTGTTGTGGTTGCCTTTGTCAGCCTGTTTGCCGGTGACATCAACGGAGACGGCAAGATTGACCCCCTCGACTTGATCAGTTTGGGCGCTGCCTTCGAAATAACCCCAACATTGGCTGCCGCCGACCTTAACGCGGATGGCCGTATCGATCTCTTCGACCTGACCCTTCTCGCCAAAAATTGGCGCCAGACCGGCTACACTGGCTGGTAGGGTTTCAAACCAGGGGGACGGTCTTGCACAGACCGTTCCCCTCCACCCGCCTGACCCATCCACTATGAAAATTCTCGCTCTTGCGCTCATTATCCTGGGTACGTGGTTATCTCCAATTGGCACGCTGGCACAGCAAGTCATTGCCACTTCCACGCCTGGCTTTACGCCGCCCCCTACTCTCACCGAGACCCCAACCTCTACCTCAACCGAAATGATCACCTCGACCACCACACCCGGCGCGGCCATCGAAGTAACCATAACACCCCAACCGTCCGAGACACCAACACAAATCGAACTGCCAACCGAAACCCCAACCCAATTCTGGCCGCCATCCGAGACCCCCACCCAAACCGGGCTGCCCTCCGAGACCCCCACCCAAACCGGACCGCCAACCGAAACCCCCACTCAAATATGGCCGTCATCCGAGACCCCCACCCAAACCGGGCTGCCATCCGAGACCCCCACCCAAACCGGACCGCCAACCGAAACCCCCATACCCTCTTCCGCCCTGGCCCCTGAACGCATGATTGCATCCGAAAATATGGCCAGTCTTTCCAGCCGCATCGCCCTCAATCCCGGTCTCAACCCGGCCATTACCGGCGCAGCACTGCTGGACCCTTCTGGTCAAATCATCGCCAATTCGCCGGTCAATCCGGATGGAACATTTACCCTAACGGCTGCCGCCGGGTCTTACACCCTGCGCCTCACTGCCCCCGGCTGCCTGACCGCTCAAACAACCGTAACAGTGGTTGCCGGACAGCCGCTCAATATTACCGCCGCCAACCTGCTAGAAGGCGACATCAACGGCGACAACAGCATCGACGCGCTGGATTTGATGAGCCTGAATGCAGCCTTCGAGACTGCCTCTCCTCAACCACCTGCAGCCGACCTGAACGGGGATGGCCAGGTCGATCTTTACGATCTGACCCTCATTGCTCGGAATTGGCGCATGGCCGGTCCTACCACATGGTAACTCCCCACCATTTGCAGCTGTGCAAGTCGTCTACTATCGAGGTCTTATGAAAAAACTTGCCATTATCCTGGTCCTTATGTTTACATCCATACTCCCCCTGCGCGCCCATGCGCAAAGCGCCAATTGGGTCGCCCTGCAAAGCGATTCCACCAGCTTGAACGCCGTTGGTCAGACCATCAACCTGTCGCTCAATGCCATGCTCGATTCCGCCATCAATGGTGCTTCGCTTATCCTGCGTTATGACCCGGCCTGCTATAAAATCTCCGGGCACCAGCCTGGCAGCCTTCTTCCTGGAGCAACCTCCTTTGTGCAAGACCAGCCCGGTCAACTGGATTTGACCTATTACTTTCAGGGTCAGGGCAAGGGATTGACCGGCGCAGGCTCGCTCATCACCATCCAGTTGGAAACCCTTCAACTCTGCAGCACTGATCTGTCCATCGCCCCTGAAACTCTCACCCTTGGCGTACTCGATAACACCGGGATGGCCTTCAACCTGTCCGGTGTAGAACTTCGCTCCCTGATCGTTCACCTTGTCCCTGCCAGCGGCCTTCCTATAACCACACCGCAGCAGGCTGCCGCCCTCCCGGCCAATTCACCTGCGGCATCGGCGCTGGCGCCTTTGCCGACGGACATACTCAACCCCGACTCAACCTGGTTCTGGATAGGAATGTCCATCACCGGCCTGCTCGCTTTAGCGCTGATACTGATCTCGGTTTTCTCCTTTCGCTCAGGCCGCCGCATAAAAGTCTCCCAGAAAACCATGCCTGTCCGGGGCGCGGCCCTTATGAACAGCGGCCGCAGCATCCCCTTGCCGCGCCGCAGCACCAGGCTGGGTCGCCACATCGAAATCATGTATGAAAACGGCAAATTTTATGTCGCAGATAAAGGCAGCCGCCTGGGTGTTTTCCTCAACGGAAACCGCGTTGGCGCTGGCAACTACCCCCTGCGGCACGGCGATAAGGTCCAGTTGGGCGGAGAAATCTCTTACCAGTTCATCGATGCGCGTGCGGAGAGTGCACAGCCGGGCTGAGTTTGTCACATGCAAGAAACTAAAAATCCGCCATTTCGGCGGATTTTTTGCGTAGCGTGTACTGTGGAAATCTGAGAACCATTACCTCGAATCGCTCATCAGGCACTCGCTGTCATAATAATGTATTTGGCATGCGACCAGAGCAGCGGGTTGGCAGACTGGCCCCAGCGCTCCACCCATTCTGGAAGGTAAGCCGGGGCATTAAGATGTTCATCCACCTGCTCTGGCAGCCAACCGTCCTGAGCACCCTGCCCGGTATTCTTCTCAATCCAGGCAGCCAGCGCAAGAAATTTTTTATGAGGGACATCCGCCTTTGCCGGGTCACACTGCGCAAGCTGTTTGTAATACCACCCGAGCCAGGCACTGAGCAATATCCACGCACCGCCGCCGTAATACGTATCTGCGGCATAACGATGCAGCCCGCCTTCGCGCACAATTGTGTTCTCAATCTGCGCTACTGTGCTTAATATAAGCGGATCGTCCGGAGCAACCACACCATAGGGCACCGAAAGGCCCAGCAGGCTGGCATCCACTGCCGGAGAGCCGGGGAACTTAACAAAATGTCCAAATTCTGCCCCATTTTGCAGCAATTTATTCTTGATTGCATTCAAAACGAACCCGTGGTCGCTGCCGCTGAAATCTGCGTGCGCCTTCAACCCGCCAAATATTGCCGCCAGGGTGTGCGGGTGGACTTCATCGGGAAATTCCTCCCAGCAGTCGTAGCAGGGCAGCATCCACAGTTCGCTCAGGTAATCCGCCGCCAGGCCTGCGGCATCCAGCAAATCCTGTGAAAGGGCATGCGTTGGGTCTTTCTTTCGGTGCTCATTTAACGCCCATAACCAGGTACCGAAGCCGTCCAGCTGAAAATTCGGCCAATCACCGGCCTCATCCGGCTGCCCGTCCAGCCGGTAGCGAGTGTGCAGTATCTCGTTTTCGCGCAGCTTCTCACCGGCGCGCACTTTGCGGATGCTGTCGCGTACCAGCTCCGCCCGCGCGTTGACCTGCGCGGCTGCCCACTGGTGAAAGCGCTGGGAACTGCCGGTCTCGCCAACCAGATCCATGGCATAGGCCACGAAGGAGGCATCCCGGAACCAGCAAAAGTGGTAAGTGAGAAAATTGGGGCTGGCAATGAATGCTCCATTAGGAGACTGGTTTTGAAGGATGATTTCGATACTGCGTTGATATAGGTTATTCATGGATGAAGATGACTCCCGAAAGTTGAAGGCTGGGAATGTTGAAAGTGACTTCGCCGTCTTCAAAATCAAAATTAAGCTCAAGCGGAGGCTGTTCCGCCATTTCCGCGCAAGCCCAATAAATTCTGGCGGGCTTCTTGGCCAGACGCACCCGCACAACCAGGTTTTCAACCGGCAGCGGTGCTTCATGCGCAGCATCCCAACTCAAATTTTGGTCGAGCCCATTGAGGTTAACCAGGTTTAGCTGTAAGCCGTCCGGGCGGCGGCGGGCAATACTCCATACCTGCGCATCTGTCTGAACATAAACTGGCTGGAGCTCACCCTGCGCCCATATTTCGCGCTCTCCAGCTGAGAGCGTGTAAGCCTGCAGCCACTCACCAAAGCGCGCCATGAAGTCATAATGCTTCAGCAGGTTTGCCTTAAGTTCAGGCGAAATCTCCTGGTGTTTTGGAAAGTATGGATCGGCAAGCAGCCGCACAGTTTCCCCAAGCTCAATGCGTGTCCCAGCGCAAGCAGTAATCAGCGCATCAACCAACAATACATTTTCAGGTTGGCTGGCCGGCAGGTAAAGCGCAATCACTACAGGTCTGCCGCCCGAAAGACGTACCGCCTCCAGCACAATGAGGGCCACATCCGTGTAATGAACATCGGGAGGCCATATTTCGATATACAAGAAATTTAGAGGGCAGGCTGCCAGCGTTTCGATGGGCCAGTTGCTGACTGCATTAAACAAAATCGTCTGATTCCGGTGGTTGGCCCTGGCTGCCCTGATAAAGTCAGCAAAAGCACCTGGCAAGTCCACCGGGTTGGCATGCGCATCCCAGACCTGCCTGGGTTCTCCGTACTGATCAATGTGCAATCCTGAAAAAGGAATCGCCTGAAGCGCGCGATCACATTCCTTTAATAGATGTTCATGCCAGGTTGTGCCCTCGGCCGGGTTCATCAACCCCAGGAAATCCTCTCCAAAGGGAATGGGCTGTCCCTGTTGATCATAAAGCGCTGATTCAAGGTGTGCACGCCAGTAGGCAGCCGAAGCGGCATACACCGCCAGGTACGGCATGGCTGCCATACCATAATCCGCAGCAGCTTGAACCAATCGCTCCACTGTATCGAGAGACATCGCGCGACCCAGCGGGTCGATGTAATCCCGGGTTGGCGCGAGAAGCTGGTCATGGCGGTATTGCCAATCGTAGAACTGCAGGCCGTTGACGTGGTAGCGCGCAAGTTCGGCAATTGTCGCCCGCAGATCTGATCTTAAAGGTGAGAAATCTGTGAGGTAACCGTAACGCGGGTAATCCGTCCAATCGTTCAACACGTCAAAACACAGGTTGGCTTCACTTAAAAACGATCCATCTGCGGCAAGCAGCCCCGCTTTTACAGCGTACCCGGCTGGTTTGGATGGGGGCTGCCAGTTAATCTCCAAAGGATGGCTCCCAGCTTTAAGTTGCACGTGGAAACGCAACAATTGGGGAGACTCCGCCAGGTGCTGAACCTGGATCAAAAGCTCCGCGGTGCCGATCTGCTGTGAATCGATCTCAAACAGAAAGGTTACTTCTTCTCCTGGGTGATAAAAACTCTTTGACAAAGAAATTGAACGGATCTGCATATTATCCTTTTATGCCTGTGGTAGAAATGCCCTGGACAAAATAACGCTGGAAAATAATGAAAATGATCACCACCGGAACGAGCGCAAGGAGCGAAGCAGCAAAAACCTGGCCCCACTCAGTGAGGTGCTCGCTCTGGAACAGCGCAATTCCTATCGGCAGCGTACGTCGTAAGGCATCGCCTATATTGACATTCGCCCAGCTGTATTCTTCCCAGGAATACAGGAAGGAATTAATCACCACCACAGATAGACCCGGCCCGGAAAGCGGCAGATCAATGCGCCAGAAGATCGTCCACGGGCTGCCGCCATCAATCAACGCGGCTTCTTCAATTTCCTTCGGCACATCTTCAAAAACTCCGCGCAGCAGAAAAGTCTGCATGGAGATGTTCATGGTCACATACACCAGGATCAACCCCCAGTGATTGTTGTAAAGGTCCAGCGTGTGGGCAACGATAAATTGCGGGATGATCAACATGACTGGCGGAACCATCATACCCAGCAGCAACACATAGAACAGGGTTTCCTTGCCGGGGAAGTTCAACTTGGCAAACGCAAAAGCCAGCATGGAACTGACCAGTACCGTCATTAAAGTGCTGGCCAGGGCCACCTTTGCACTGTTCCAGAAATACAAGCCAAATTTATCCGTAGTCAGCGCCTTGACGAAGTTATTCAACGTTGAAGGGATAGGCCACAGTTTCGGCGGCATTTCGAAGATCATGGTTTGCGGTTTGAAAGCCGTGGAAACCATGTACCAGATCGGGATGACCACCAACCCCAGGCCAATCAGCAGGATGGCGTACGAAAAAATTTTATTGAATAATTGTGAGCGCTTCATCTTATTCGCCCTTCGGTTTGCGCAGCAGTTTGAGCTGCAGCAGGCTAAAGAGAAAAACAAACACAGTCAGCATGTAGCTGATGGCCGCCCCGCTGCCGAAATCCAACCGGGAAAAGGTAGCCCGCATCATCAGTGTCAGGATGGAGTGGGTCTGGTCCATCGGGTTGCCGCCGTGTGTAATGAGCTGAAAAGGAACAAAAGCATTCAGCCCACCCAGGATCAATACCACCAGCAGGAATACCAGCGTACCGCGCATCAGCGGCAAGGTAATGTAGATCAACTGCTGCCATCGGTTTGCGCCGTCCACCGAAGCTGCTTCATTCAAATCCACCGGGATGGACTGCAAACCAGCCAGGAAAATGACCGCAGCCCAACCAACCCCTTTCCAGATATCCACCAGCACAACCGGCACCAACGCCAGCACCCCATCCGCCAGCCACATAATGTCATGATCAGTAATATGCAGCATATCGTTCAAAAAATAATTCACCAGGCCAGATTGTCCGCTAAACATGTACGTAAACAATAGCGAAACAATCACCCAGCTGGTGATCACCGGCAAGTAGTACGCCACCCTGAAAAACGTTCGTCCGCGCATTTTCTGGTTGAGTAACACAGCCACAATGAAACCCAGCACCATTTTCACTGTCACAGTGATCATGGTATAGGCCGCAGTGTTCATCACAGCCCGCTGGAATATCGGGCTTTTAAGTTGTTCAATGTAGTTGCCAAACCCCACCCATACAGAACGTTCCGGATGGGCAAAGTTCCAATCAAAGAAACTGATGCGCAGCGAATAGAGCAGAGGACCCAGGAAAAAAACCGCAAAAAGTGCAAAACCGGGCAAAAGAAAGATAATGGCAGGAATGATCTGGTTGCGAGAGCGGCTGAATATCATGGGAAATCCTCCACGGGTTCAAAATTACATATGGGACCGTCTTACATTATTGTATTCGACCCGGAGATTTTATCAGCGGCCAGTGAGACTTATTTACCCACCGGCCGCTGAATATTACCTGCCTTGAATTTGATTTTTACTTTAGCAAAGCGTTGATCTCATCCGCAGCCTGATCGAGTGCAGCCTGTACGGTCTGGTCACCTTTCAACATGCGCTGGTAGGCATTGCTGATGGCAGTGTCCATGTCGCCCCATTTGGGACTCGGGACGCGCGCCTGGGCGGTCTTGAGTTGGTCCATGAATACCGCGAAGTGCGCTGGCATGGCCGCGTCGCCAGTCAGGCTGGCGATGGTGGGCATCACGCCCACAGAAGCCATGGTCTTCTGGGCTTCAACGCTCATCAAATACTCAACCCATTTCGCGGCTGCTTCCTTGTTCTTGGAGCCGTCGAGGATCACCACATTTTCACCGCCAACCACTGAGCTGGTGCCATTCTTGCTTGCGGGAACCGGCGCAAAACTAACTTTGAAATCCGGGTAATTGCCTTTGTAAATATCGACCATCCAGGGTCCATCGATGATCATTGCATAAATGCCAGTGGCATGCCCGGCATCTGTTGCGATTCCACCGCCAAGCAGGTTGGGAGAAAGGCAGCCCTTGTCATACAGGTCTTTGAGCATAGTGAAAGCAGCGACGCTTTCGGGGCCGTTGACATAGCCGGTTGCAGTGGTGATGTTCTCATCGACAACCTTACCGCCCATGGCATAAAAGACTGGCGCAGGAGCCCAAAAATACGTGCCGCCTTCGGCATAGCCATAGGTTTTCTTGGCCTTATCAGTCAGTTTGCAGGCATCAGCCGCAAATTCTTCCATCGTAGCGGGCGGAGTAGTGATGCCAGCAGCCTCAAAGAGAGCCTTGTTGTACAGCAATACCTGGGTGTTGGTATCCTGCGGCAGGCCGTAATAATGACCGTTGAACTTGTTAGTCGCCAGCGGCCCAGGGAAAACAGAAGCGCTGATCGCGTCGAAACCGGGCAGTGCGCCGTCAAGCTGCATCAGCGCGCCCTGGCTGGCAAATTCAGGCACCCACACGATGTCCATGCGGGCAGTATCCGGCACATCACCACCGGCAATCGCGGTCAGGATGGCGGTCTTGAAATCATTATATGCATAACGGGTGGCCTCGACCTTGATGCCAGCATTGGCGGCTTCAAACGCATCGATCACCTTCTGAAACTGTGCGCTTTCCGGATCGCTCATGGTATGCCAGTAGCGAATAGTTACGGGAGCCGCAGTTGGGGCAACGGTAGGAGGAACTTCAGTAGCCGGAACCGCAGTCGCGGGAGCTTCTGTAGCGGCAGGCTGTGCAGCCGGTTCCGCGGTAGGAGTGGCAGCCGGGGCACAGGCAGCAAGCAGCATCGAAACAGCAATCAGCAGGCTGATCAACGTGAACAAATTGTTGCGTGATTTCATTTTATTCTCCTTATTAAACTAGAAAAGTGAAGTGATGGGCGGGAAAAATTCAGTAGTTATCTGCGATTCTCTTCTCCTTAAACTTAATTCGGTGAGTAAATTAACTATAGACAAAAAAAATTTACGTGGAACCCGGGCGCAGCTACTCGCTGCGCATCGGTGACTCAAAAAGTTTGTGCAAAACAAATCCGGCTGCACCACGCGCCCAGGCATCATCGCCCCAGGAATCAACCTGGACAATGTTATCCTTGAACAAACCCGGCATCGTGTTTTGCTGAACAGAGACTCGCATTGGAGCAAAAAGCAGTTCACCTGCGCGGGTGCCTTCTCCCCCGATAATGATGCGCTGAGGGTTAAGGATATTGATCAGGTTGGCAATTGCCTGCCCCAGGATGCGTCCGGCAAAAGCGTAAATCTCGCGAGCAACAGGGTTGCCTGACTCTGCCAGGGCCAGAAGCGCTTCAACATCCCCCACTGGCTCAGGTAATTCACTGCGGGCGAATGCCTCGTTAGCCATGCGCACCAATCCCGGGTCACCAATGTAAGCCTCAAGGCAGCCGTGTTTCCCGCAGGCGCAGAGCGGTCCCAGCGGGTCGATCACGGTATGACCCAATTCACCGGCGCCGCCGCCTTGCCCTCGATAGAACTGTCCGTTCAGCACAATGCCCATGCCAATGCCCCGCCCAACAGTAACGGTCAGAAAGTTATCCAAACCCTGACCACTGCCGAACCATTTTTCAGTCAGTGTGAGTGTATTGACATCATTCTCGATATACACCGGAGCATTGGCTTTGCGCGCCAGCATATCACGCAGGGGCACCTCGCTCCACCGATCGCCATAAATAGGCGATTGCCGCAGGATACCCTGCTCGACATCCACAATCCCGCCCAGGCCAACGCCAACCCCCAGCAGGGAGCTTTTCTTGGCCTGGTGGTCAGTCATCAAATGCTCGATCATATCAGCCAGGTCGGCCACCACCTGCTCCGGTTCATGCCCTGATAGTGAAATGGATGATTTTGCCAGAATAGTGGCTTCCAGGTCTGTCAACGCGCACACAGCGCTGTCATCGCGCAGCTTGATACCGATGACATAGCCGCCCTTGGGGTTGATTGCCAGCAAAATGGGCGGGCGACCACCGCTCGATGCCCCAAGGGAAATTTCCTTCACCAGGTTGTCATCAATCAACTCAGCGGTGATAGCTGTCACGGTCGCCGGGCTGAGCTTTGTCTGGCGGGCAACGTCCGCTCGACCGATCGGTCCAAGTGCTTTTATGGTATTCAGCACAAGGGAGCGGTTAATGGCACGAATGAGGTCACGGTTTCCGGCAGGGTTTGGCATAATTCTTTCTTTATTCAGCGAATGAAGTTAGTTTTATTATAATGACTTTCAGAAAGCTGTCAATAGCCAATTCAAACTTGTTCAATCATTTAACAGTCACGCATATGGAAGAATTCCGAAAGCGAATTGCCAAAGGTCTGAAATCGGCCGCCGCCCCAGCCAGGCATCTGATGGTCAATTAAAGCACCACGAAGAACTTGACGTGGCTATTCTTGCCATGTCGCGTTCTTCTATGAAAACGGCAAATTTTATGTCGCAGATAAGGGCAGCCGCCTGGGAGTTTTCTTCAACGGTAATCACATTGGCACCGGCAACTACCCCCTGCGGCATGGCGATAAGGTTCAGCTGGGCAGCGAAATTTCTTACCAATTCATAGAAGCGCTCAAAGACAAGCTCCAATATCGCTAACCCGGGTTATTTGGCCGAGTTTGGATATTGGAGCTTGCCGCTTCTTCTCATCTTTTCAAAACTGGTTTTCAGCGCCGGGTACAACTCCCGGTAAAGCGCATACGCCTTCCGGTAAACATCCACCTGCGCCGGGTCGGGCGGCGTGCTGCCGTTACACTCACTGCCGCGCGGCAGGCCGTCACTACCTCCAGCCAATTGCCCGCTCCCACACCCGCCAATATGACCCTCATCCACACCTGATTTTTCACCACCGCCCGGATGGATTTCTACGCCCCATCCCACCACACATCCGGGTGCTGCCCGCTCCACAACGGGCGCGGCGTCTCGAAAGGGTATTGGGTCGTAGCCGTCGCAACCACTTAGCCAGCAGAACCGATCTGCAGCGCTTTGGTAGTGGTAGTGGAAACATCGATACCGAGCAAGGTGTTCACTTTGCCTCACAAAACCGAGGCGGGTGAACTGGAGGGCTTTTACTTTTTCTACAAACTGGCAGGCTATAAGTTGGTTTGAGGTGTGCCGCTCTTCTTGGCGGCAGGCGCAGGAAAAACCTTCTCAAACTCTTCGCGGGTAATAGATTCCTTCTCAAGCAGAAGGTTGGCAACAGCATCCAGCTCTTTGCGGTACTTTTTCAAGATGGCCTGCGCCTGTGCGTAGGCTTCATCAACCAGTCTGCGGACTTCACCATCGATCTGGATTGCAATCGCTTCAGAGTAATCACGCTGCTCTGAAATCTCGCGTCCCAGGAAAATCATCTCCTGCTTTTGGCCGTATACCATGTTTCCAAGCTTATCGCTCATTCCAAGGCGGGTAACCATGCTGCGCGCGATCTTCGTCACCTGTTCAATATCGTTAGAAGCACCGGAGGTAATGTCGTCAAACACCTCTTCTTCTGCAGCGCGGCCGCCCAGGGCATAAGTCAGCATAGCCAGGAACTTCTTGCGCGACATAAGCGTGCGCTCTTCGTCCGGACGGAACCAGGTCACGCCGCCCGCCTGCCCGCGCCCAACAATGGTCACTTTCTGCACAGGGTCGGCTTCCGCGATGGCGTTTCCAACCACCGCATGACCGGCTTCATGATAGGCAATGATGCGCTTCTCTTCCTGGCTGATCAGGCGCGATTTGCGTTCCGGCCCCATCACCACCCGCTCAATGGCCTCTTCAAACTCGGGTTGGCCAATGCTTTTCTTTCCGCGCCGCGCAGCCAGAATGGCAGCTTCATTAACCAGGTTCTCAAGGTCTGCGCCCACAAAACCGGGGGTGCCGCGCGCAATCGAACCAAGGTCTACCGCAGGGTCAAGCGGCTTGCCCTTGGCATGCACTTGCAAAATGGCCTCTCGGCCCTTCACATCCGGGCGATCCAGGGTAACTGTGCGGTCAAACCGCCCCGGACGCAGCAAAGCCGGATCTAGCACATCCGGGCGGTTGGTGGCTGCAATCACGATCACATTCGTATCCGTGTCAAAACCATCCATCTCAACCAGCATCTGGTTCAGAGTCTGTTCACGTTCATCATTGCCACCGCCCAACCCGGCCCCGCGCTGGCGGCCGACTGCATCAATTTCATCCACGAAAACGATGCAGGGCGAATGTTTCTTGGCCTGCTCAAACAGGTCGCGTACCCGGCTGGCGCCCACACCCACAAACATTTCCACAAACTCCGAACCGGAGATCGAGAAGAAAGGCACACCCGCTTCGCCCGAAACAGCCTTGGCCAGCAGGGTTTTACCCGTTCCAGGAGGCCCTACCAACAAAACCCCCTTGGGAATACGCGCGCCCAGCTGGATAAACTTCTGCGGTTCGCGCAAAAACTCCACAATTTCCTTAAGCTCTTCCTTGGATTCTTCCGCACCGGCTACATCAGCAAAAGTGACCGTTGGATTTTCACCATTAAATTGGCGCGCACGGCTCTTGCCAAACGACATGGCCTGGTTGTTCGAACCCTGCGCCTGGCGCGAAATCCACCAGAACAGACCGAGCATTAAAATGAACGGCAAGATATAACCCACAATGCTCAGCACTGCTATCCATGAGCTGGGCGCCTCGATCTCAATCTTGACCTTGTCCGGTGTCAATTGTCCCGCGGAAACGCCAAACTGGAGCAGTTGCTGTACCAACGAGCTGCCATCTTCCTTTTGGGCTGTCTTTTCAACATCCTCCTGACCATTACCCGCATAGATGACCCGCAAATTATTGTCAGATCCGGTAACAATCCGCTTGACTTTACCCAGTTGGATATCAGCTGCAACCTGGTTGATGGTAAGTGTTTCGGTCGTGTCAAACTGCTGTCTAACTTGAAAAAATACCATCGCAGCGATGGCAGCAAACAAAAAACCGTAGGTTATCAAAGATCGATAGCGTGGATTATTCACAAACAACTCCTCTTTTTATTATTTATTATATACGTTTCATTTGCCCGTGTGCAGTAATGCATGCGGGCAAATGAACAAAATGATACAGGCTATGCTGCGACTATGCTTCCAAAAATAATTTACCGCACAGCATCCCCATCTGGCATTGGAAACCATAATCGCCCGGTTTATCGGCAGTGTATTCCAGTGTAACCTGTTCGCCTTCTGGAAGCAAGGCGCTCTGATTGAAATCGGGGAATAACACCTTTTCAGAGTACGCCAGGCGATCAAAAAGCTGAGCACAGCACCGCTCAAAAGTACAATAATCTGAGAAGTAGACATGCTTTTGCTCATATTTCCGAAGTAGTCCCGGTAATTGTGGGACGAAGTAGTCCCGGTAATTGTGGGACGAAGTAGTGCCGGTAATTGTGGGACGAAGTAGTGCCGGTAATTGTGGGACGAAGTAGTGCCGGTAATTGTGGGACACTGAACGTTGGTTTGAACGCGCGCAGGCGGTTGGCGTTACCATCCACCGTCACGGATGAGAAGGCCAAGACCACGCCGGTATCCTCCAGAATCTCAGGCTTGCCCTGCAAACCAACGATCTGCCCCAGGCGCAACTCCTCGCACACGCTCAAAGGTCTTACAGCCACCATTGGAGCAGACAATATAATGGCATTGGCAAAACTGCTGGAAAATGCCTTCGCTGCCGGCGAACAACCATTGGTTGACACCTATATTGAACAGATTGATGAACCACTCAACACACTCTTGATAGCAATTGCCAGGCTGCGAGAACCAGACAGAATCAAAAAGTAAGAAGGTAACAACTACCAGCTTACTTTTCAAACATACAACTATAATGTGCCCCCAGGCGGACTCGAATATCATCCCCCTATGGGGACCGCAGTTTAGCACTAGAATCAAAAAACGCCTTCACAGGCGTTTTTTGAGCCCCCCAGGCTCCACGTTATAGTTGTGTGTTTTGCCATTGAGATGGTGCTTTTCAAAATTCATTGGTCAAACCACATTACAAAAAATGGGGCATTCGACTTGACATGCCATCAGAAACTGATTCAGAAAATAGACAGGGCTAAAACCCAACACATCAGCATTCGCTCATTCGCACATCTTATTTTCATCATGTTCAAAGGATTTCATTCTAATAATCTCGAATGATTAGCCAGCACGCTATCAATGAATTGTCCAATGCCCTGCCGGTCGGCCAGCAGGATGGATTTTTGCCCGGCCCATTGTGCCGCCTCGGGGGTAAATCCGCCAGCCGCCCAAAAATGCCCCTGCACAGCGCCATCCTTCTCTATATCCGCACGGAACTCGTAAATAGGTTTGATCCCCAAAGGTGATGGTTGCTGCCTGCATGCAACCAATTCAAGTTGCCCGTGTGGATTCAGCAAACGCACATAACCTTCATCCGCCTCTTTGTTTTGGATGCCATATCCAATCCGGGCAAAAAGCTGCATCGCCAGGATTCTTAATGCCCCTTCAGAAAGAAGGTGCCCGCTATCAATGTTTGGGGGATTTCCTTTTGTAAGGCTTTCCTGCCAGGCGGCAAACACCTTCTGGCTGGTATGTTTACGCTGCCACTGCAAGAAGTAATGAACAGAGAAAAGCCCGACAATACTCGCAAACAGCCCCAGACTACTGGTGATGATCAAAATCGCCCGGTTTCCCCCAGTGATTTCCTCAAAAAAAACAATCGCTCCAATCCCCACGATCAGACATAAAACAGTCAGACCAATTAGAGTGTTCTCAATCAAAACTTTTGGCTTTGGTTGGGACATGCGGGCGGTTCATCCTTTCCTGGAAGTATGTGATTAGTATTGGAATTTTATCATGATAGAAGGCATGTTTCATCCGATACTCATTAGCCGATATAGTTTTTCACGCAATAAGCCATTAGGATGGGTATATATGGTAATATTTATTAGTGTGTTATTAAAATATGGAGGAACAAGATGACCGACATTTACACACCTGCCAGCCTTCTTCGCAGCGAGCTCCATGAAAAACGCACAATATTCAATATCCAATCGGTGATCGTTCAACGCTTTCTTGAAGCGCAAGCCCGTCAAATTACCGATGTGATGATTGAACACCGCCCACAGGTCAGGTTTACACTCCCCGACCGTATTAACGGGGAATTGTCGCAAATTGACCAGCCTGTCGTCTTGATCATTCCTGCCAGGTCACGAGAACAAAGTGTTGGTGGTTTCTTAAATCAAATTACCCGGCTGGATGTAAAAGAAGGACTGCGAAACAGACTAAACCAACTTGAGCAATCGCCAGATCGTCCCGTTTCGATCAGCGCCGGTCTGCTGCGCTATGCATCAGCCATCCACATGATATACAACCTGCTTCCTTCAGGGCGCTCAGTTACATATCGTCCGGATGAAGGTGAAGACATCCCCACTATCCCGATCGAAGATCTGGAACCCGAATCGGCCATAACCCAGGCCAGTGACGCAATCGCTGAAGAAGGTAAATACGATGAAGGTCGAGGCGATCTGCAGGTGCCCTTCGTGCCTGCAGCCCGCCGTTTTTATCTTCCACAATGGGTGGCATTTGACGACAACGGAAAACTCCTGGTTGGATCCGAGCAGGAAGCCGAAGCGCATGTGGCATCCATGCAGCGTTTTGTTGCCATCCTGCACGCGGCATCATCCATCGCTCCTTATATCATCGCTGATGAAGAGTATCAGAAAAAGCGCTATGGAATGCTCGGACAGCTGATCAACCAGGGGCGCGCGCTCGCTCGCTTTAAAACCCGGGACATTATCCAAACGATCAAAGATCGAGCAAAGTCAGGTTCACTCAACCGCGGTTTGAGCCTGAGCCTGCCATATTTTGATGACCAATTACTGAAGATGGAACTGACCACCTTCGAAGTCATTCCAGCGGGACGCATTATGTTTGTTCCGGCTTTTGTAGTCCGGGCCGTACGCGAGGAATCCGCCAAACGTGTACAGGATACCCGTTTCAATCCATCCACACGCAAGCATTTGATGGCCGAGTTGCAAATGATCGAGAATGCCTTTTTCAAGCCTTGATTCTTGCATCATCCACAACTTCGTAGACCATTTTGCATAAATGTGGTCTGCATCTCGAACTCATCAAAGAAAAAATAGTAGCGAGGTTAGCGCATGTTATTTCCGATCCTGTTACTGATAGCCTTTATTTACATTTCCTGGCGTATTTCCCCCAGGGAACGTCATGAAGATTCGCATGTTCACGGCGCTGGCCAGGTTGGTCTGTTGGCAGCCGTAGCGCTTTTTGGTGTAGATTACTTCACCTCGTATTTTTACGCCACCGGCGAAATGATGCACGCCTTGCATCCTTACGGGTTGGATAATTATGCCTATGCCGCTGTGGCTGTTATCGGTATCGCCAACCTGGTCTTTGGCGGGCTCTATATGTACTCTCTGGGCGTGTTCAACGAAGGCGGCGGTTCTTTTACCGCAGCAATGCGTTACCTGGGTCCATCCCTGAGCTTGATCGTTGCTGTTATCCTCCTTCAAGATTATATTTTTACGATTGTCGTTTCCACGCTTTCCGGAGTGGACCAGCTGCTATCCCTGCAAAAAGCAGGGGGGATTGCCTGGTATTGGCACTTTTTAATTGGCGCATCGATGGTCGTCGTTACCTGGTATCTCACCATCCGCGGCCGGGGCGAATCAGCGCAAATCGTCTTCATCGGCCTGAGCATCTTTGTATTAATGACTATAGCAATGGTGATCGGTTTGTTTGTCGCAAAAACGACAAATGTTCCTGCGCTGCCAGCAGAAGCTCACCTTGAAGTGAAATCCATTTGGGAAGCGCTTTTCCATATGCTGGCGGCCTCCATGAAAGGCCTGGTAGCCCTCACCGGGTTGGAAGCCATGTCAAACGGTATTCAATTCGTGATTGACAAGGACGCAGGGTTCGTAACCTGGGGACGTAAACGCCTGCCAAAATTGGAAAAATTATGGCACTTTTACAGTGGGAAATCCGGCGTCGGTCGTTTCGTCCAGACTTCCTTTTTATTTTATGGCGCATTAACTACTTTAATGCTCACCTATTTTGCCATCCATTTTCAAGCTTTTGATTATGTGCAAGGCAGAAGCCTGGTAGGTAACCTGGCATTTATCGGCTTCAATGCGCTATCTGCAAGTGGTGGAATTATACTTTTCTGGACCTACCAGATCCTGGCCGTCGGGCTGCTGACAGCCGCTTCTATGACTGCTTTCCAGGATTTGCAAGCCATTACCTGGCGGAATGTGGCGATTGGAGAAATCCCGGAAATTGTTGTCTATCGCAATCCCAAGGGTACATTTACCCGACCAGTGACCGCGGCGGCGATTGTTGCCATCCTGATCCAATTTTTAGTGCGTGGGAATACCAGCGCGGCTGTCCCTTATTATGGCGTCGGTGTGTTCATGCCCATTGCGGTCATGGGCCTTGCTATTCGCCAGCATGTCAAGCACCACCTCACCGGCCGGCAGCGGCTGTGGGGATTGATTGGCACCACCTTCGCTGCAACGCTGGCAACCTTTATTTTTATTGGACAAATTGTCACCAAATGGAACGAGGGCGGCTGGGTGGTCTTGATCGTGTTCTCTGTTTTGATCATTTTTGCAAACCTGATCCTGATCTCCCCGGCTGGCTATCGCAATCCCGAAGACATTCACCGCATCATTCGAGAAAAATCCCGCATCGAGGGTTCGATGGGGAACATTGTCGAATGGCAATCCCTCAGGATGCAAGAGTATCGTTTTGCCTTAATGAACTCAGTGGTGAAGTTTTTTGGGTTGTTTGGCATATTTAAACCCCTGCGATTTGAAAAGATGAATCTGCCGCCCCAGGCAGGCGATTTTGAGGATGCTCTTGACCACGGAGAACAAAGTACTTTTCTCGAACAATACCTGGATCACCAGCCAAATAAAGAAAACCAGCCGGGTGGGTCATCGGAAAACCCCCAGGAAAAAAATGAATAAGGTTGATTGTCTTTGCCTGTGCCGCTGGTTGAAATGCACAGACTTGTACAAAGTCTTGCAAAATTCACTTTCTTCCATGGTCATCGGATTTGCCGTCATCATCGGCTTCCTGGTCATCGCCCTGCTAAATGGCACCATCCGCCCCACCAGCGCGTTGACCGCCTGCTGCCGCTCTTCCCCACAAGCACCTCCCAGGGACTGTAGGGCGCCTGTGTTCGACAGGCAAAGTAATTCGCAGATAAGATAGCGGTAGAATCAAAAAGTAAGAAGGCGATTACCTTCTTACTTTTCAAACACACAACAATAATGTGCCCCCAAGCCTCCACATTATATAGGTTTTGACGATGAGAGGGCGCTAACTTAAGAACACATGCTGAGTGTAATTCCTTTCGTAAATAAGGTGGGTCTGAAATTAGAGTCTCATATCAATAGCAATGCCTGGTTTTAAGCTAATGTTTCTACTTCCGTTTCAACACTCCACTGGCCGTAAAATCCGGCGTCTTATGTTCTCGCATTAACGTGCCATCTGATTGCAGTGTCAATGTGCCACCGCTAAGTGCCGGGCATTCCCCCTTCAAGGTCTTTGAAAATTTATACTCAAAGACATCACCATTGACCTTTCCCAAAGTCATTTCCCAATTACAACTTACGGTTGTGTTATTCAGGTCGCCGCAAATGGCTCCCACGGCACACCCAGCTGGGATTGTAACAATGATGTCTTCTTTGCGACCTGCATCGTCCGTGAAACTCATGGTGCCAGACCATGTGCCTGCAAAGCGGTCGGCAGGATTAACAGGAGCTGACGGCGCACAAGCGTTGACCAGTAGACTGATCAGCAAAACAAACAGAACGAATAAGCGTTTGGGTTTCATAGATCTCCTCTTTCTCTAAAGTTGGGTTCGAAGTCTTACCATTTTGCGTGAATGAAATACTTTGAATGCCAGTTAGACTATAAGGGCTTTCAAATAGAACCGGGTATCGGTGAGCGATACAACCAGCGATACATTTTTATCGGAAGCAAATCATTGGTCGAAGGTTCCTTCAGAGAATGGCTTATACGTCAACGCAATGGCAGGTGCTAACCTGGGAACAACTGGCGCATGAGATTGGTTGTGCCGCTATTACCCAGCGGAAAAACCAATCAGAAAAACGCCACCCCTCGCAGCAGATCTTCGAGCGGCTGGCTGAAATCTTTGAAATCCCCCAAACCGAACGAATAAGTTTTTTTCAAATATGCACGTGGCGATTAGACAATAGCACCCGAGAGGCTCAAGAATTAGTTGATGCCTCTTGCAGAATAGTGTCTATTCAATTACGACAACCCGCTCTCACATACCCGTTTCAATCGCATACGCCACAGCCTGATCCAGGCTCATTGCCCGGCCATTGGTTTGCAATGCTTCAAACTCTGCAATGCCAAGTTGGCTGCGCGCGGCTTCAAGAAGTGGGACTATTTCAATGCGGTCAATTGAAGACATCGTCCAGGGGATGGCATCGTGAATAGCCTGGCCCGCCCCAGCCAGCACTGCGGCGCGTTGAAACTGATTAAAGCCCGCCGCCGCCGCCGCCAGACCAAACATACTCTCACCAATACCAACCTGAAAGCCGAACCTTAGGTTTATGTTTAACTGTTCAACAAAATGAGCCCCGGCAAGGGAATAATTGCCCAAATGCAAGTTGATACAACCTGAATAGAAATACGGGAATGTATCCTGGGCCAGATTGAATTCCCTTCCGATACGAAAAACTTCATCCAGGAAAATTTCGGCCTGGTCGTAATCGCCTTGAAGACGGCAGATCACACCCAGGCCTATCAGGTTTGACTGCTCTGCAGAATGGAAGCGCAGCATGCGAACGAAGGACAGCGCCAGCTCTGAATACTTGCGCGCCTGATCGTAATCACCCTGGCTGTAATGTAATATGCTCATTTCCTGGTAAACACGTCCCAGGCCAAAGGTGTCGCCAAGCTCCGTAAAGACAGTCAGGCAATCTCTAAAATATATTTCCGCGCGCAAGTAATCTTTTTGATTGCAGGCCAAAGCTCCCAGGCGCAACCTTGATAAAGCCTGCTCCCAACGGTCGCCGCACACCTGGTAAATTTCCGCAGCCTGCTCATAACAGATCTTTACACGTTCAATGAAACCATTGCTCCAGAGTGTAATCAGCCCAAGATTGGAGTAAGCGCCAGCCAGCTCTCTATCACCG
>Ga0105047_10002580_pt1 | contig 32276 bp, 33 predicted proteins | sample MAT04_FD_78384 | JGI IMG/M metagenome (GOLD analysis project Ga0105047, IMG submission 78384) | Freshwater microbial communities from Lake Fryxell liftoff mats and glacier meltwater in Antarctica - MAT-04 (megahit assembly) | ecosystem: Environmental > Aquatic > Freshwater > Ice > Liftoff... | reverse complement strand
TACAAAACAACTAAAAGTCAATAAAATCAATCATATATGAAAAAATCGAGCGTTCGGAATTTTGCAATAATTTACGCTTGATTTACTCTCGATCAACTTGCGAAATACTGAATAATTTGATGAGGTGCTAAAAACAAAAACGCTATAATCTTTTGGATTATAGCGTTTTAGGTTAATTTGTGGAAAGATTTGTGGAGCTGCAGGGAACTGTACCACTTCCCGCAGACCGCTCCCCTATTGAGTTTTAAGGACATCCGATTTGTTGACTCTCGAATTACGCTCCTATATTTTATCCACATTTGTTTTACTTTGGTGCAACTCATACTGCATCTATGCCTGATCCTTATAGTATCCCTGCTTTGTTACCAAACAAGCCATTTACAATTTCCATTACAAGTTAGGGAATTTAATAAATCAAATTAATGCTTTCACGGATAGATAACTAAGTTCAAGAGTAGTCAAGCGACAAAAGAATATTTTGCAAAAGCTGCATACTTTTTTCTACAGTCCACCGGGCTTCTGCAATCATATTCCTAATAAATAAACTCTCATCATTTTGATCAATATGCGATTGTAAAATTTGTTTCAATCTTCCCAATAGGTTTTGATTTGTTGCACAGATTTTCTTTATTTCCCTGCCGATTACTTTTGCTGATATTTCTTCCAGGGTTTGCTCACTATCAATTTCTGTAAACAAATCAACATGTTCACGATAGATAAGGTCCGCCTGAAGGTCAAAAAACTGAGCAATGATATTGGCAATGTCCCTTGGATCTTTTGAACGCCTTTCTGGTCTGTCATCATAGGCAATTAGTTTTAATAATACAATAGAAGGTAGGGTAGCAATCTTAAAATTATGCCCTGTTTTCATCTTGATTTCTGCCGTACCTGAATCATAAACTTCCCGGAATCCATTTACTTTAATACTTGTTAATCCTGCACCAGCAAAATTTACCGCATCATCAATTTCTATTTCTCCAAAAGGTAGGATATCAACCTGAACACCTGAAGCTGTATGCATAACAAAAGCGTTCTCCTTTGAATCAACAAAATTTTTATTTTCTTTCAGGTATTGCTTTACTGCATTATAATCGTCATTGCTGCCAACTAATACCGCAAAGTCAACATCTTTAGTTTGCCTGAATGTTTTGCTTCCCCTTGAATACCATACATCCCTTGCTAATGCCCCTATGATATAGTAGTCTGTGCCGGTTGCAGCAAATGCTTCTTCCAGGGCATCAAACGTTTCTTTTAATTCTCCTTCCCGTATGTTATTTAAATTCATCTTTTAAATATTTATCGTAAATCATTTGTGCAGTTTCCTGGCACCTTGGATCCTCGGTTATCATTAGATCAGCATACGCTAGTAATGGAGGGACATATTTGTCTTTGTCGATTGTTTCATCTTTCCAAAACTTTTCATAAAAATGCACGGGTCCTTTTTCATCTGGGATTATAGTCCACTTCGTTACCAATGCTGTTTTATTATTTGTATACAAAGTAAGATTTTGTGGCATCAGGTAATTAGTAAGAAATTCTCCTGCTGGCTCTCCTCCCCACATATCTTCTCCACCCTTAACAGGTAATTTTTGCCAGTTCTGCATTTTTTTATCATTCCAAAATCTATACTTACCAAGTAACAATGCTGGTTTTAAAGTTTCCCGGTAACCCGTTATCCACCTTTCAAGTAATGCTTTTTTATTCTGCAGTTTTAGTTTTGTATCATTTACCTGCAAAATAAATCCGGCATCCCTGAGGCCTTCGATTACATTTTTAATATTGCCAAGTGCTACCCCTGTTGCGGCTGCTAATGTACGATGAGGCATATTAATCGCATCTTTATTAAGAAGTAAATAGAATACAGTTTTTAATCCCGTTTTGGTAAAAGCCCTGTTAGTTGCCGTCTTTTTTTCTTCAACAATCTTGTTCCCATCAATCCAAATAAAGTGGGTGGCTGTATGAGCATACATATTACCTGCTGTATCCAGGTAAGCAATTTTTTTATCCCGCAGTAATTGTTTCAGTGTTGGAAAAATGTTTTCAGCTACTACCATTAAAGGCTGGTATTTTTTGGCCATTTCAAATATATGCGGCAGGTGATGTTGCCGAAGCTCTTTTTTCACTTCCACCAACAGGTGCAGATTGTTTGGGGCGGTATATAAGTCAAGCTCCCCATCCACCTCTTTGTTGGTAGTTTTCCATTTACCTTTAATTCCTGTTTGTGCATCAAGCTGTTCCAGGGCCTTGTGTACTATTTGATTCTCGTTCATAAATATATTATGTTCACGTAACGTGAACAAGCAAATTTAGTGAACATAACTTTATTTACCAAGATTTGTTCGTAATTACTTTCTGTGTACGATATGGGAACGTGATTGTAAAGCGACCAACCTTTTAATTCGTTCAATATACGCTATAAAAGGATTTGAGTAGACATAGCGGAGTACCATTACCAGACTAATACAGCATCTGATTTTTTACATCATCTTCTCTAAGTCCAGTGTATTCACAAAACTCATGAATTGAGATGAACTCCCACTTTTGTTTGCCTAACTTTCCCCGGATTTCCTGCAGGATTTTTCTGGCCGTTCTTTCTTTACGGCCGGTGATATTTTCTACATCTTTTGCATAGATGACTATGCGTTTTGTTCCTATTTCCTGCAATATCGGCATGAGCGGCAGCGATGTTTTTTATTTAGGGAAAGGGTTATTAGCATTGCTTTTTAAACTTAAAACTAAAGTTATGAAAAGCTTTCTATTACTAACATTTATGATGACCGCTTTTGCAGGATTTTGCCAACAAACCTGCCTCATTACCAAAGTGATTGATGCCTGTGTTGATTTGATATACACTGTAGCTCGTGTTCACTCTTCACATTTTTAACCAGAAGTATTAAGGGAAATAACTGCTAAAATTTTTCCAATGGGTTGTGGTGATGGGGTAACCGGGGTAGGACACCCCCAGTGAGAGCGTTGATAATAAAAGCGGTAGCTTTTAAAAAACTCATTAAATAGAGTTATCGTAGATTCCGAAAAAGAGTATAAACATTTCTATTTAGTAAATATGGCAATTGATGATTTACCTTGTGTAAAGGTTACTGGCAAAGACATCATCTGAAGGGCATTAGATCAACATGGGTTATAATTCACCAATACTGCTTAATTATTTTATTGGAATTAAATAGTACATTAAAATAAATAATGATGATACATTGGTGTATCAAGTAAAATTGTAACGAAAAAAACATCCAACAAATAAAATATGAACATTCAACTTTTACTTTCCAATATATCAAGGCATATTTCTTTAACCACAGAAGAAACCGAATTTTTCACGTCATGTTTAATTTCAAAATCTTTAGAATCAGGCGCATTTTTACTTCACGAAGGAGATGTTTGCAGGTATGAATCTTTTATTACCAGCGGCTGTTTAAAAGCATATTACACTGATGAAAATGGTATAGAACACATTATTGATTTTTTAGTTGAAGAATGGTGGGCAGATGATTTATACAGCTTTTTTACAGTAACGCCGGCTACCTATAATATAAAGGCAATAGAAAATACCGAAGTATTACAAATAAGCAAAAATAATTTAGAGTTGCTGTATCAAAAAATACCGAAGTTTGAACGGTTTTTCAGAGTGCTTTTTCAAAATGCTTACATTGCTCAAAGAGATCAGATCAATTCTATGCTTTCGGCACCGGCCGAAGAAAGGTATATCCTGTTTTTAAAAAAGAAACCCTACGCCGGCAAAAGATTTTCCCAAAAAGACATTGCTTCCTATCTCGGTATTACTCCTCAGTTTTTAAGCACCTTAAAGAAAAAGATACCGGGGATTAATGTAGATTAACTTTTAGTTCGGTTTAATTCATTTTTTTTGTTTCATGTATTCATTGAACTTACAACAGATTAAAATGACTAAAACAAAACTATTGAACGCTGAAGCAATTACAATCGAGCTATTTGAAGCAGTTGAAAAGAACAATTTGATAATTCCAGGTAAATCAGAAGCGCAGCTTTCTTTGGAAGTTTGCAATTTGGCATCAGAAAAATTTGGAATAGAAAAGCATTGGCATAAAAAAATTGTAAGGTCTGGTAAAAATACATTGTGCATTTATCCCGACAATCCACCTAATGAAATCATCCATGAAGATGATTTAGTGATCTTGGATTTTGGGCCAATCGTTGATGGATATGAAGCTGACCTGGGCAGAACGTATATAGTTGGAAATAATGCAAAGACAATAAAAATAAAAACGGATGTTGAAAAGGCATGGTACGAAACGCAAGCCTGGTATAAAAAACAATCAGCCTTAAAATCATCTGCATTATTTAAATACGTGGTTGAAAAAGCTACTGAATATGGCTATACATTTGCTGGCGCAATTGCCGGTCATATAGTGGGCAAATTTCCGCACGAACAACCTGCAGATCCCAACAGCCTTGAATTGGATGTGCATCCGGAAAATCATAATGATATGTTTTTATTGGACGCCAATGGCCATGAAAGGCATTGGGTATTGGAATTACTTTTTATTGATAAGGAAAATCAGATTGGTGGCTATTTTGAGCAACTGCTTTGATAGTACTTCAGTATAATCAGTAATTATAAATAGCACTTTTAATGAAACAAAAATTATTTACTGGCCTCTTATTTATATTCCCCATTTTTAGTTTTGGGCAGAGTGTAAATTCAATGTCTTTAAAATTTAAACAAGACTTCGATTTCTTTTGGCAATCAATTGATGAAAACTATTGTTATTTTGATAAAAAAAAAACTGATTGGAATAAAGTAAAAGAAATTTATGCCCCCATATTCGACACGATAAGCAGCAGGAATCAATTCGTAAAGGAATTGGAAAATGTTTTCTATGAAATCTATGATCATCATGCTTCTTTAAATACCAATACAAATTATTCTCAAAGGCTTGTTCCTTCCGGGGCCGATATATGGGCAGCGTTTATAAATGGAAAACCTGTAATTACAGAAGTTAGAAAAAATTTTGGAGCAGAAATATCTGGAATTCTTCCCGGCATGGAAGTAATAGCTGTTAACGGTATTCCCGTTCTTAAAGCAATAGAACCTTTTATGAGTAAGGCATTAAAATCAACTGATACAGAAGCAAAGAACTACGCTTTAAGATTATTATTGGCAGGCAATCATACCGACAGCAGAAAACTCACCTTACAATATAATCAGGTAACAAAAGTTTATTCTCCAGACAGTCCTTATTCACTTCTTGAGCAGATTAGTTACCCAACTATGATTCAATCAAATATTAAAAATAACATTGGTTACATCAAAATAAATAACTGCCTGTTCAATAATGAACTTATCGCAGTGTTTGACAGTGTAATGCAGTTAATGGAAAATACCAAATCATTAATGTTGGATTTACGGGAAACACCGGGTGGTGGCAATACTTCTGTGGCAAGGGCAATACTTGGCTGGTTTACAAACCATGAACATATTTATCAAAAACATGAATTGTATGCAGAACAAAAAGAAACAGGAATAAAGAGAAGTTGGTTTGAGATAGTTTCTCCCAGGGCAAATAAGTATTATGATAAGCCACTTGTACTTTTAGTGGATCATTGGACAGGCAGTATTGCTGAAGCAATAACGATAGCATTTGATGGAATGAAAAGAGCCAAAATTATTGGAACGAAAATGGCCGGTCTTAATGGGGCCGGTCTAACTTTTGAAATGCCCAATAGTAAAATAAGACTTACTTTTCCTGTAGAAAGGTTGTATCATATAAATGGATTGCCCAGGGAAAACTTTTTACCCTCAATGTTGATTGACTTGTTGCATGAAAATAATAAATCTGGCAGTGATATATTTTTGGACAAAGCCTATCAATATTTAAACAGTAATAAAAAAATAAATCCAAAAGTAAATTGATTAAAAATCTCCGCTACCAAACAATAATTTTAAAATATCGGTAATGAGTATTGCTAAATCAGACAGACCAGCACTAATTCTAATTGACATTCAAAAAGGGTTTGAGAATATTGAATACTGGGGCGGACAAAGAAATAATCTAAATGCAGAAGAAAATGCAGGTGAATTATTGAGGTTTTGGCGGGAAAATGATCTGCCGGTTTTTCATATAAATCATTGCTCGTCTAACCCTGCTTCTTTGTTATATGAAACAACTGTGGGAAATGAATTTAAAGAAATGGTGAAGCCGGTAAATAACGAACCTGTAATTAAAAAAAATGTAAATAGTGCTTTTATTGGTACAACTTTAAAAGAACAACTGGACAAAGCAAAAATCACAAAACTGGTTATTGTTGGTTTAACAACAGACCACTGCATATCTACAACGGCAAGAATGGCGGGTAATTTTGGATTTGATACCTATGTTATTTCTGACGCAACAGCAACCTTCAACAAAAAAGGCCTTGAAGGGCAAAGTTATTCTGCAGAACTTATTCACGAAACTGCCCTCGCAAGTTTAAATGGTGAGTTTGCTACAGTACTTACACTAAGTTTTTTGAAACAACAGATGCAATAACAATCTTCAGATAAAGACGAAGGCTGAACTTATCGAAGGACATCTACGACTGTTATATACCTTCATTTGATAAAGCATCCCACCCAAACCATTTGCAGGTAATTTAGCATACTTAAATGCAGCAATAAGAAAAGGGACTTCCGTTATCGAACTGCTCCTGATTTTTTTCTTGAGTTAAATTGATACATATCAAAACGTTTTGGTACTTTTGCCTTGCTAATTTTACAAATAAATTAAGGAGAAGGAAAAGCATAATACAACAAATCTTTGCTCAATATTGGCCAGATATTTGCTGTGAATTTTAGTTGTTAAAAAGGCTAAACATTAAATGTAATTTGGAAATCAGGTACACTGACATTTATGAATATATTACGCTGCGATACAAAGCCTGGTAAGCTTTATTTGGCTTGGTATTCATTTTCAAAACAGATTGATAATAAATAATGGTAAATCTTTACGCTGCCATAAAAGATAGTTGTCTATTTCAAAAGATTGAAATTAACGAGCTGCTGTTTGTAGAATATACCTGTATGCAGGACGAAAATAAATTCGGTATATGGTCTCACAATAATTATTTTGCATTTATATCTTCCGGAAAAAAAATATGGAAGTCAATTTACAACTCGTACGAAGTTGATGAAGGCGACATCATCTTTGTAAAAAAAGGGGCAAATCTTACACACCAGTTTTTTGATGATAAGTTCTGCGCTATTTTTGTATTTATTCCTGATGATTTTATAAAAACATTTCTAAAAAAAAACAGTGCGTTACTCAACACTCCATGTAAAAGCCTTTCCGGTCAGGATGCTGTGCTGCGTGTACAACCAGATGAATTGCTGGAGCTATATCACCATTCTATCCGCTCTTATTTGTCAATGTTGCAAAAGCCAAATCAGCAATTACTTTTATTAAAATTTGAGGAATTATTGCTGAGCCTTTTTTCAACAACTAAGCACCAGGAACTAACTGACTATTTTGTTTCTCTTTGCCAAAACCAGGAGCACCAAATGAGCATGGTGATGGAAAATAACTTTGCTTATAACCTTAAGATTGAAAATTATGCTCAGTTGTGCCTTATGAGCTTGTCAACATTTAAGAAATGTTTTAAACAGTATTACAACACTACACCGGCCGTATGGCTTAAAAATAGAAAACTTCAGTTTGCCCTTCACCCCCTGCTTACTACAGATTTAAGCATCAGTCAAATTTCTTTTGAATGTGGCTTTGAGGACACATCCCATTTCATCAGGGTTTTTAAAGAAAAATATGCGCTTACTCCGCTTCAATACCGACAAATGGTTTCAATGGCAGTAGTTACAGAATCATAAACCTTTTAGCCGATTTATCCGACTTATTAGTCTATCTCTTCACAAGTACCTATGCTAAATTTGTTGCTAAGATAATTATTTAAAAAAAATCTAAATGCAACAATTATGAACACAAACAATCCATTAAATGAATTAACAGAAACCAATCAAAGTGATGTTTTAACTAAACTCCTTATGCATCATTTAGATAGCTTTATGCACAATGACCTACAGGCTTTGATGTCTGACTACACAGATGAATCGGTTTTTGTTACACATGATGCAACTTACAACGGACTGAACGAAATAAAGGGCTTTTTTACAGCCTTGCTTATACATTTTCCAAAAGGCGAATCACATTTTGAATTGGACAAAATGGTAGTAAAGGATGGATTGGGATTTATTGTTTGGCACGCAGCTTCGCCCAGCCTGGTAGTTCCTATGGGCTCAGACACTTTTATTATTAAGGATGACAAAATTTTTCAGCAAACTTTTGCGGGCTTATTGAATTTCATCAGTTAATGAATATATACCGGGCATATCTTATAAATATTATTCTCTATTTTTTTGAGACCTTCAAAAAAATACAGTGGGTTAATGTAGATTAACTTTCTGTTCGATTTAATTTACTTTTTTTGTCAGGTCGTTTTTAATTTCTTTTGATGGCTGATTATAATACTACAGGCTTAAAAATTTTATAACTTATTATTTAAAACCACCCAAAAGAACCCACTTTTAATTCCAGCTAAATCAAAAAAGCTTTCTCTGAGAGTTTGCACAACCTGTTTCGGGAAATGCAAATAATTAGATGATAGTATAAATAAAATGGGATGGAGCGGTAAGACTTTATCGGCGATTTATCTGACTTTTTAGTCGATATCGAAACATGCATTACCGGCTACTTTTGCTCAATAAAATTTTTTAACAAAAACAATTTAAACAATGAAAAAACTAAAAGCGGTATTATCCGTAAGATTCGAATCAAATTTTGATTTCGAGAAACTATTACAGCTCTTTCAACTTCATCTTGAAGACTTTAAAAAAGTACCTGGGCTCCTTCAGAAATATTATTTATCTGACGAGAATAGCGACACTGTCGGTGGCATTTATGTGTTTGAAAACAAAGATGCCAGGGCAGCATTTTGGAACTCAGCATTAGCCAAAGCTATTCCAGCAACATATAGTGTAAAGATGGAAACGTTGCGTGTGGAAGAATTAGAAGTCACCATTGAAATGATGGACGCAGTAGCAGCTTAATAAGTGAGTATTCGTTATGGCCAAAGAATATTACTGAGGCTATGACGATTATTTAATTGGAATTAATGTTTTACTGTGTCACAAATATTGAATGAAAATCTTCATTGAAGTAATAAGCAGATATTTCCCTGTATTATGCCCCCAAACAGTAGATATTAAATTCCTCTTTGGGTGATTGTGCAAGATGCATTTTTGAATCGTTTTTACTGATCAACCAAAACACAACAAAATTAATATAGAAAAAATATGAAAAATGTAATTAGTAACTTAAAAGTAATTGCAATACTTACAGGTATAGCTTTTATTATAAGCTGTAAGAAAAATAGTGATTATGGTGGTAACCCGCCTTATGTAAAAGCATTGGTACTGTTGGCAGCAGGAGATAGCGCAGCCATAGTACCTAAATTAAATGAGTTTAGAGCTCTGGCGGGTGATCCTTTAAATACTGCACCAGGGGCCACTGGTGGCCGGAGAGAAGTAAACTGGGATGCCGTACCCGCCGCATTTACCAATGTAAATAATTTTCCGTTTGATTTTTTTGGGGCTTCAGATGCGACACTCCCCAATGGCCGCAAACGTGGATTGATACTTGCCAATACGGGCACCAGCTTTAGGGTAGATAGTACCAGCTTTAGCGAAATTGAAAGCACGTATGCCGATCAATTTAAAATCTTCAGTAAAAAAAGATTGTTCGTCTACATGGGTAATAATGTAACGCAGGTCACATTTAAAGTTCCGGGTACAAATACAGATGCTTTCGTAAAAACTTTCGGCGTCATTTTTTGTGATGTAGATGACGCTTCTTCTACTAAAGTGGAATATTTTAATGGCGCAAAAAGTTTGGGCACATACAAGGCAATACCTGCTGCCCAAGGTTTTTCTTTTGTAGGCGTTAGCTTTCCTGATGAGAAAGTTACCACAGTAAAAATCACTGCAGGCAACGGGCTTTTAGCAACAGGTGTAAAGGACATCAGTAACGGAGGCACCAAAGACTTGGTGGTAATGGATGATTTTATTTATGACGAACCAAAGCAACTGAATTAGTAATTTTTAATAGTCAATATTTTCTAAGATCATTTGCTGTTGCCGTTGCATTTATTGTATGGGAAGGTAGTTGCATTTTAGCGATGAGATATTTAATTGCTTTTTCAGCTATCACTTATTGAGCACCCGAAAAAACGGCTGGTGAGAAATAAATTAAATAATTAACCCCCTTTACTTTTTTAAAAATGAATATTAAACAATATGTTTTACAGGAAATTTCGTCTGAGCAGGAATTAGAAAAGTTCTTTAGGCTTCGTTACGATTGCTTTTGCAAGTCAGATGCTGAGTTATTTGTGACAAAAAATGAAATCAGAATTGATTTGAATTACTATGATAGAAACTCAAAGCATTATGGACTGTACCTGGCAAAAAATGATTCAAAAGAGCCAGTTGGCTATTTTAGAATAGTACTGGAAAATTCAACAAAAGCAAATGTTTGGGTACAAAACATTTCTAATAGACTGGGTATAATAAATCTTACACAACATAAGCCAGTGTCCAGGTTGCCTTGTCTGGGTATTTATCCTGATACCAAACTGGAGCATCGTTTTTACACAAAAAAAAAGGCAACCGAAAAAGCCGGTGAGGCTGGCAGATTGCTGATTGTAAAGAGTGAGCGATCAGTTAAGCTATCATTACAATTAATAAAATGCGCTTTTGCGTTAGCTGCTTTAAATGTTCACCATGCATTTGTTGGCTGTTTTAAGGAACACGCAAAAGCTTATACCCGGTTGGGGTTTAAACAATATCCGGGCACATCTGCTTTTTTTCCGGATAAGTCTTCAACACTAAAAGAAGGGATTGTTTTGTATTGCAAGGCAGAATATATATCAGCCGAATTAAAACTCAAAATTAAACTGATACAAAATCAATTTATTGAAAATAATTGTTTGTCATTCCATGTATGAGAAGACGTTAAATCAAAACCAAACTCAAAGTGGCACAATCCCCGAAAAGAACAAAAATAGACTAAAAGCCATCTCATGGCAAAGCTAGATGCCATGAATGACTCAAACAAAATAATGCATTCGTTCGTGTATCGCTGTCTGCCGGTAATTGGGTTGGAGTAATTCTTTACACGAAAGAAATTATATTTTCTAAATAAAAGTTATCATGAAAAAAACTATATTTCTAATCACATGCTGCATGTTACACGCATGCATTTATGCGCAAAGCTGGAACCTTACAGGAAATACCGGCGCCAGTTCCGTCACCAATTTTATAGGAACAAAAGATAACCAGGCATTGGTTTTCAAGGTTAATAATATTGAACGCATGCGTATTCTTACCAATGGCAACACAGGCATCGGCACTAACAACTCCCTGCAAAAACTTGATGTAGCTGGCAACATTAATATTGGCAGTGGCTTTGCACTATTTATGGAAAATCACCTGGTGTTTACAGTTGATTCTGTAAAGGCAAATATTTTTTTAGGGAATGGTGTCGCTTCCAGGAATACGGGGAATTATAATACTGCAACCGGCTACCAGGCGCTTAACGCCAACACAAGCGGAACGCATAATACCGCCACCGGGTTCAATGCGCTACATTCCAATACCACAGGGTGGTTCAATATGGCTACCGGTTCTGCTGCACTTTATCATAATACAAGCGGAAATCAAAATATCGCTAGTGGGTATGAGGCACTTTACACAAACACTACAGGAAGTTCAAATATTGCTATAGGGCACTATGCACTCGCATTGAATTCCACCGGGGCGTTTAATACAGCAACAGGAGATCATGCCCTTTTTAGCAATACTACGGGCATCCAGAATATGGCTAATGGGGCATCCGCACTTTACAGCAATACAACAGGTAGCTACAACACTGCCAGCGGCAGATCGGCCCTCTATTACAACACGATCGGCACGGGCAATACTGCTTATGGAGGTTCCACACTTTACAGCAATACTACCGGCACAGGAAATACCGCTAATGGAGGCTCTGCGCTTTACAACAATACAACGGGAAGTAAGAATACTGCCTCTGGCACATCGGCCCTCTATTACAACACTACGGGCACGGATAACATTGCCAACGGGTACCAGGCGCTTTTGCAAAATATTTCAGGAACTGCAAATACTGCCCTGGGAAATTATTCCCTTTTTCTTAATACGAGGGGGAGTTTTAATACCGCCACCGGAATATCGGCACTTAACAACAACACCACAGGGAATAATAATACTGCTATCGGAGCCTCTGCGCTTTACAACAATACAACTGGCTATTATAATATTGCTACAGGAGATCATGCGCTTTATAGCAACACTACCGGCAGCCAGAATACTGCAAATGGAATCAGTGCGCTTTACGGCAATACAACAGGCTGGGCTAATATTGCCACGGGTTACCAGGCACTATACTCCAATACATCGGGCATCTATAATAACTCCACGGGGTACCAGGCACTTTTTAGCAACACTACGGGAAAATACAATATAGCCGATGGCTCTTATGCACTTCAAAAGTCTACTTCCGGGACTGACAATACTGGTATAGGATATTTTGCACTGAATGAGAATACAACAGGCGATTATAATACGGCTGTTGGATCTGGCGCATTAATAGATAATAACGATTCATGGTATAATACCGCCATAGGATATCACGCCGGTGACAATTATTTGGGTCATAACGGGTGGAACAACACTTTTCTTGGCTCATTAACGACGGCACACTACGACGGCACTTATAATAGCACCGCCATCGGCAATTTTGTTATCGTATACGCTTCAAACCAGGTGAGAATAGGAAATAATTTTGTTACTTCTATTGGTGGGCCGGTCAACTGGACCAGTCTTTCGGATGGCAGAGTGAAAAAAAATATTAAACAGAATGTGCCAGGTCTTGCTTTCATCAACAAATTAAAGCCGGTTACCTATAATCTTGATTTAGACGCTGCTGACAAAATCCATCAAACTGCCGCAATAAATAATGAGGATGGAAAAATGCTTACGCAGAAAACTTCAGAAGCCGAAATAAAGGCACGCACTGCTAAACAGCAAATTGTGTACACTGGTTTTGTAGCGCAGGATGTGGAGAAAGCAGCAAAGGAATTGAACTACGATTTTAGCGGTGTTGATGCAGCAAAGAGCGATAAGGATTTATATGGATTGAGGTATGCAGAATTTGTTGTGCCATTAGTGAAAGCCGTACAGGAACTTTCTAAAGACAATGATGATTTAAAATCTACTTTATCAAATATGGTTGCTCAAGTGGCGGAACTTAAAAACCAAATCACATTATTAAAAAATACAAAGTCATCACCAGGCATTCCACAACCATCCTCTGATCCTGGTCGCCTCGAACAAAATGTGCCAAACCCCTTTAACAGGGCAACATCTATCAACTATTATATTCCCTCCAGCGCTAGCCGGGCTGCATTGGTAATTAGCAATGTGAGCGGACAAACTTTAAAAAATATTTCTTTAAATAATAGAGGTATTGGAAAAACAAGTATTTCAGCCGGTGATTTAGCAGCAGGCGAATATTTCTATACATTATTTATTGATGGCAGAAAAATAGACACAAAACAGATGCTGCTTACCAGGTAAAAAAAATTGAAAACTTTTGTTAGTTAAATGAGCGGATGCTGATTTCTTTCCGAAATATTAACCTAAGCGAAAATGCGCAGTGGGTAAAATATTATTAGTAATCAACTATAAACTTAAAAAAAATAAATTTTATGCCCGATCAAATTCCGCCGGGATGTGTTGCTTTAAAAACCCATCTAAATTCGTTAAATACACAACTGGTGCAATTGCAGCAAGCCCTGGCTGATGCGGATCCTGCTGACAAAGAGCAGGCCCGAAATGCTGTTGGGAAAAAACAGCAGGAAGTTAACATTGCAAAAATCGCTTACAATAACTGCCTGGCAAACCCACCGGCAGATCCCAACCCAGATGACCCGCACATACCAGGTGTGCCCGATCCATGTGTACAGCTGTACAAAGATCTTAGCGCCCTAAATTTTCACCTGGCAGCCCTAAAAGAATCACTAAATAATGGAGGCGAAGGTAACCTGGAAAGAATAAAATTTGAAATAGGACAAACGAGTGAACAAATAAAAATAAAGAAACACTTTTTTGATAACTGTGTTATTGAAAACACCGGTCCCTTTTTTGGTATTCCTCCAAAAGCTACCAAACCTAACATCAACCATGACACTACTTTAACTGAAGTAACAAAAATTATCTCCTGGAGCATGGTGCAGAAGAAGATGGATGAACTGATTAACCACCGGACCGATCCGGCGATTGTCACGGTTCGCCTTCATAATCATCCGTATGTGCCTCCTCCCGGCGTTCCAAACACCCCTCAGCCGGCAACTGACCTCACTATTTCAACAATTGAGGCTAAAGTTGTGTCCGGGCAAGTTACCACCGACTATACAACTGCGTTTTATAAAGACTTTGGTCAATTATCCTTGGATTTATTCGTTACTAATTTGGGCTTATTCATTAATAATCTGAACGCTAGTGCTATAAACATTGCCATTGATGGCTCACAGCCCGAACCCATTAGTGTTAAGGTTAGTTTTGATTGTAGCGGTGATGAGGAAATTCAATTCAATAGTCCTGTGGTACCTAACGTTGATCTTGAAGAGCTGGACGTTTCTATAAAGCTCTCAGTTGATGTTTTGCGGACACCCAAGCCAATACCTGCGGAATGTAGCAGCATTCAGGCACAGATTGACGATATGAAAATAACCATGGCAGAGCTGCAACTGGAAATTAAAAATCCTCATACAAACCATGCTGTTTTAGCTAAGCAGATAAACAAGTTAAGTGTACAAATAATAGCTAAACAAAAAGAACTAACCACCTGTATTTTCACTCACGGCGGGGCTGATCCAACGGGAGTTGGCCGCCTGGAATTGCTATCCTGGATAGATAAAATTAAAGACCTGCAAGATGACGATCTTGATAATGCTTTAAAGAGTTACATCAGTGTGCATTTGACTTCTTCACTTCCTGCCGGCGACGGTACCATTCAAAAATATGCTCGCAGCCTAATTTTTGATGCTCTAAATGGTTTTACTGATAAAGTCAATCAAATAACCTTTAGGGAAACATTAAGTAATGCAGTAAGTAATTGGTTATTGGGCGGAGATGGATCTTACGATGTGGTATCGGTAGAGAACAGCGATGGGCAGAACGCAGTTATAAAATATTTAGTTCCGGCAAATAAATTAGATCCATTTCCGGATAGTATGTTCAGGCCTTCAGACTGGCCTTTTATTGGCAACTCTAATCCAACCGTTACGCTTCCAGTTACCAATAGCCTCGCTAACATTAAACACATAGTGGTTCTAACCATGGAAAACCGCTCATTCGACCACATGCTTGGCTATTTAAGTTTGCCAGTTAGCGCAGGTGGCATGGGGCGGACAGATGTGGATGGCTTAGCAGGGCCTGATGTAAATTTTAACCCGATAAATAATGTAAACTACCCGATATTTCCTATTGCTGAAGGGGATACCGCATTTGATATTGACCCTTATCACAGCTATGAACCAGTAGCTAACCAGATCAATGCTGAGCTGAATGAAACAGATCCAAATCATACATTTTTTAAACCGGGTACCGGCAAAATGAATGGATTTGTAAAAAACTTTTTTGACAAGGCCTTTGCGCAAAAAGCACCCAACATAATGGGATATCATACGGCTGTAAACGTGCCTATATATGATGCTTTGGCCCGGGATTTCGCCATCAGCGATCGGTGGTTTTCCGCTCACCCGGGCCCTACTTTTTGCAACAGGTTTTACGAGATTACAGGCCGGTTAAATTTAACCAGCGGATTACCATTGGGTGTATTCGGCAACGACGCAGATGTGTGGGAGTTTAGCAATTCAAGCCCCTTAACGCCGGTTTTCAACAAAACCATTTTTGACTACTTAACCGATTACCATCGAACCATCGAAAAGGGGGTAACGTGGAAGTATTATGAGCATGCCTATACTTTCCTCAGGTTTTTTTCAAAATACACTTTTGATGGTACCAATATCGTGCGTATTGACGACCCGGTTAACGGATTTTTCGCTGATGCGAAAAACGGTACGCTGCCTTCGGTATCCTACATAGATCCGCAGTTTATAGAATTGCCTCCTGATGCCAACTGCGATGGTCCGGTGGCTGATATAAAACTTGGCCAGGATTTGGTTCAAAAAGTAGTGGAGGCCGTAGTTGCCAGTCCCCAGTTTGCTAATACATTATTGATAATAACCTACGATGAACATGGCGGCTTTTATGACCATGTTCCGCCGCCTGCCGCCACGCCCTTTGACGACGATTTTCCGATTAAAACTTACGGTGTGCGTGTGCCGGCATTCTTCATTTCGCCATGGGTTAAAGCGGGATCAGTAATTGGCCGCGATGCCAATGGTACAGAAAATCATCACTTTGATCACACCTCCATTTTAAAAACCATTGCAGCCAGGATGATGGGTAAAAACCCGCCGTACATGGGGCCGAGGTTTGCTGCCGCCCAGAATCTATCGGTCGTATTAGATACCAAACTTAGAAAGCCTATGTTTCTACCTTTTATAAGATACAACATCATGTTCAATGCGTCAGGAATGATGCTAAACGTGCCAAACGGCAGCACAGCAACCGGAGCCTCGCTTTTGCAGTTCACTAAAAACCAAAAATCCGACCCCGCCCAGGATTTCTCTTTTGAGCTTGCAACAGGTGGCTGGACCTACATAAGAACTCACTGCGGTGCTTTGTATGTTACTGTTGATGCAAACAATTTTAGCATTAAGCAGGATGTGAAATACCCGGCAAGGCAGGCAGCTATTGATATGAAATGTCAATTGTGGAAACTTAGCCCACCAGCTACAATCGGGTCTGCTGAAAATTCCTATGTTATAATAAATGATTTGTTTCCGAACAAGATTTTACAGCCGGTAAGCCTTCAAAGCGGGGCACAGTTAGTATTGGTTGATAAACCGGCAACCATAACGGCAGCAAATACATGGATAGTTACAAGTCCGATGCTTAGTTAAAAGGATGAAATGACTCTCCTTAATTTTTTTTGTTATATATAACATCATAAAAATCTCAGAACTTTTTATTATAAAAATAATTCGCAAAAACACACTAAAAAAAGCATTAAAAGAAAGATTATTGAAAACGTTCAAAAATCTTTCAATGAACTAAATAAAGTACAGTATGAAACAAATAACTCTATTCCTGGTCATCTTAACACCACTTATAGCAATATCACAAAAAACAATCACTGGAAGAATTTTTGATTTTACACGTAACATCTCTTTGGAACACGCAAGTATTATTGTAAAGAATGGAAATGCAGGAACATCTGCTGACAGAGATGGAAAATTTAGTCTCAATGTACCGGATAATGCAAAAGCAATTACGGCAAGTTACGCCGGTTATCAAAGTGTTACAATTTCTCTTAACGCATCAACAACTGATTATTCCATCGGTCTTCAGTCATTGCAGAATCAGCAAGAAATTGTAGTGATTGGTTCAAGAAATTTATCAAGAACAAAAGTACAAACACCCGTTCCTGTTGATATAATTCCCGTGGCTTCTATAGCAAATGAAGTTGGCCAGGTTGACCTTAACCAGCTGCTTACTTATACAGCGCCATCTTTTCAATCAAGCAGGCAGACTGTTGCCGATGGAACAGACCACATAGACCCGGCGCAATTAAGAGGATTGGGCAGCGACCAGGTTTTGGTGTTAGTGAACGGTAAAAGAAGACACCAGTCTGCATTGGTTAATGTGAATGGTACCGTTAACCGAGGACAGGTAGGAACTGATCTTAATACTATTCCCGTGTCCGCTATTGAAAGAGTGGAGGTATTAAGAGATGGTGCGGCTGCACAATATGGTTCAGATGCTATTGCAGGTGTGATAAATATTGTTTTAAAAAAATCAACGAATGTATTAAGCGGCAATGTTTCTTACGGAGAAAATGTGACAAGCTATCAAAAGGATTATGCGTTGGGCAAGCTTGGTAATACAAACGTAAAAGATATTAACGTGCAGGATGGCGGCTATTTTCAGGCAGGCTTGAATTATGGGTTTAACCTCAATAAAAAAGGATATGTAAATATTACAGGTGAGTATTCGCTGAGGGAGGCATCCAACAGAGCAGGCACTTATACCGGAGCCGTGTATGCAAATGTAAATGGCGTTAACCGGGACGATTCTATTCTACAAGCAAAAGGGCTAAACAGGAATAATTTTGACATGCGGATAGGCAACTCAAAAATTGCAAGTGGCGGCGTAGTTGTAAATGCGGGCTACGCATTAAGTGAAAAATGGAACCTGAAATTTTTTAGTGGCTTAAATCAAAAGAGTGGCGAGGCCGCGGGATTCTTTCGCTATCCATCTTCCATAAATTCCGGTGCAGGTATTTATGCAACACAGGCACTCGGCTTATATCCAAATGGATTTTTACCATTAATAAAAACGGATATAAAAGATTATTCTTTTTCAGTTGGCGTGGATGGAAAGCTGGGAAAATGGAATACCAGCTTATCCAATACATTCGGCATAAATCAGTTTGATTTTACTGTTGACAATTCATTAAACTATACTCAATTTGCAGTTACCCTAACCCCGCAAACAAAATTTAATGCAGGCGGCTTACAGTTTTTACAAAACACCGTCAATGCAGATGTAACAAGAAATTTTAATGTGCTTCAGGGGCTGAATGTGGCGTATGGCGCAGAGTTCAGGATAGACCAGTATTCGCAGAAGGCAGGCGAGGAATCTTCTTACAAAAATTTTAATACAAGCTCTGGTGCTGCATCTGGTGCACAGGTTTTTGCAGGTTTCGTTCCGGATTATGCAAAGCGGCATTCACGAAATAATGTGGCTGCATACATTGACCTTGAGCAGGAGTTTACAAAAAAATGGCTGATGGAAACCGCCTTGCGTTTTGAAAACTATTCTGATTTTGGCAGTACTTTAAATTATAAAGTTGCCACACGTTATAAAGTAAGTGACAAATTTACTATTCGGGCATCGGCCTCCAGTGGTTTCAGGGCGCCTTCTATGCAACAACAATTTTATGCCAAAACAAATACCTTGTTTGTTTCTACGGCGAACGGATTGGTACCAACAGAAAGTGGCACTTTTACCAACGACAGCAAGCCTGCACAGATAGTAGGCATCCCCAAACTGAAAGAAGAAACATCTAAAAATTATTCTGTTGGCTTTACTGCTACACCGGTAAAGGGTTTGGAAATAACGGTGGATGGTTATTTCATCAAGATTAAAAACAGGATTGTGCTAACCAATAATTTTAACGGCGGAACAGATACTGTTTTAACAAAATTGCTTAAGGACAATGGAGCAACAACTGCAAATTTTTTCACGAATGCGATTGATACAAAATCAAAAGGGCTGGAAGCAGTATTGAGTTACCATACCAGTTTTACTAACGATAACAGGCTTAGATTTTCGATTGCTGTCAGCTTTATAAAAAACGAAGTAAAAAAAGGAGCCGATGGAAAACCGATCATTAAAGCTTCTGATGTTTTAATCAACTCCGGTCAACTTGGTAATTATTTTAACCGGGAAGATCAGAGCAGAATAGAAGTTGCCAGTCCACAATCAAAAGGAAACTTTACCATTAACTACAATCATAAAAAATTCGGTGCTATGCTGCGGTTTGCTTATTTCGGTAAAGTAAAATACCTGGATGCTACGATTAATCCTGCCAATCCTGCAGCGTTTCCGGTGAATACATTTACCGGACAGAAAGAAACACTCGACCAGGAGTTTAGCGCCAAATCAGTTACCGATGCATCGCTTAGTTACAGCATCAATAAAGGTTTCACACTTACTGCTGGTGCAAATAATATTTTCGATGTGTACCAGGATGCACATACACACAGCGGTAATGTGTCATTGGGACGTTTTATATACAGCCGAAGGGTACAGCAGATGGGCTTTAATGGAAGGTACCTATTTGCAAGGCTTTCATTTAATTTAAACAGCAGCAAATAAACACGGGATTAATTTAATCCTAACTATCATTTGTAAAAATATTTTTATGAAAAAGATCATTTATTTATTTCTATTCATTACTATCCATGCAACTGTTTTTTGTCAGTCCAGGTTGCGTGACGGTATTTACCTTATTGACCAGCCGAACAACAAAAGAGTTACTTCCTATGCTCATACAATGGCCATACAATTTAATTCGTTTTTTGTAGTAGAAGATCCCGGGGAATATGACCCCATCATGATAGTAACGGATGACTTTGTTCCTTTTGAATTAGCTACTGCACCTACAATTGAATTCCGGAAAGATAAAGAAAACCTGTTATTCGTTCATCTTACGGAAAATGCAACTAAAACATTAATGGAATTTACTACAAGGAACCTTATGAAAAATATTGTGGTAGTTGTAGATGGAGAAGCTCTTTCAGTTTATAAAGTAACACATCCCGTTGCAAGTAACATAATAAATATTTCAAAAGGCAGTAAATATGGCTGTGACCAGGTTTATAAACGCTTAAAAAGCAAGATAAAAATATAATACCCGTTCAGTAGGTATTTTGATAGTTTCCAGGAATTGAAAAAGTATTTTAAGGAATGAAGGTGCATTACTAAAACTGCTGTGAATTATCGATAGCTAGTAAAATTTAAATCAACTATGAAAAAGAGAAAATTATTTTCAACGGCTCTTGTAAGCCTTTTTATCATTTCCGCTTTTATAAGCTGCAAAAAAAATGGACCTACCCCTAAACCTAATTGCAAAATTGTTGCGGAAATTGCTGGAAATAAAGCAATTTCCTTTGCTTACAATGCTGAGGGAAAACTGAGGTTAATAAGCGGTGCAACAACAGATAAGTTTACCTATAACGGTAATATAATAATTATTACTAACTCAACAGGCGCTACAATTAATACTATTTCTACAGTTACGCTAAATGCAAATGGTCTTGCATCCAATGTAAGTGTAGTGAATGCGGCCGGATCAAATTTATCCAATACTGCTTTTGAATACAATGGCAATGAATTGAGTAAATCTACTCTCACAAATCCGGGGGGTGTTGACATAATCACTTATAACTGGAGTGGTGAAAATATTGTTTCATCCCAGGAAGGTTCCACTATTACATTATTTGACTATTTACCGGACAAACCGGCGCAATCCGGGGATTTTTGGGGCATGCTCAGCCTCGCCAAAGGATTTGAAACTATCAAAACAAAAAATGTACTTAAGTCATTTACTACTCCGGGCAGTACTACCACAATTAATTACACTTTTGATGCCGATGGAAAAATAACTGGTTTAACCGGCATAGGCAATGGAACCATATTACTTGCATTGACTTACCAATATGAATGTAATTAATTGGCGTTGAAATCAACTGCTGATAATACTGCAAACTCTTTATTATATAGAATCTAAAAAAGCGATACTTATAAATTAATCAATCATAAAAATAATAATGAAATGAAAAAATCACTCATCCTGCTGTATAGTTTACTGGCTTATCTAACCGGTGTAGTTGCACTGTTGTATGTAATATTGTTTTTAGGAAATTTTGTGGTTTCTAAATCAATAGACTCAGGATCCGGAACAGGTTTTGCCCGTGCCTTACTCATCAACATAGTTTTGGTAATATTATTTGCTTTACAGCATAGTGTAATGGCGAGGCCAGCATTTAAAGAATGGTGGATACGCATTATTGGCACTGCTGCAGAACGCAGTACTTATATACTGTTCACAAGTTTAGCGCTGTTTTTATTGTGCTGGCAATGGCAGGCAATGCCAATGGTAATATGGAAATTTGAAAATGAGCTTGTTGTAATGATCTTAAGCGGGGTCTATTTTTCAGGGTGGTTAATAGTATTTCTCTCTACATTTATGATCAATCATTTTGAAATGTTTGGATTGATGCAGGCATTCGAAAATTTTAAAGGCAGGCATCCCGGAATGGCAAAACTTAAAATGAATTTCTTTTATACCATTGTAAGGCACCCTATTATGCTGGGTCTTCTGATTGCTTTTTGGGCAGCCCCTTTAATGACCCTCGGGCATTTACTGTTTGCCGTTACCAACACCCTGTATATTTTTATTGCAGTAAAATTTTTGGAAGAAAAAGATCTGCGTAAAGTTTTTGGAAAAGAGTATGAAGCATATAAGGAAAAAGTGCCAATGGTTATTCCATTTTTTGGGAAAAGAAAGAATTCGCCGGAAAATTAACAGGTATTTTAATTTCGGTAGAATGCATTGCGCTTGTATAAAACTATTACACTGGCATCAAATATAGTATCGAAAAATAAAACTCAAATCATGGAAGCAAACAAAACAATCGTTAAACGATTCAACAAAGAATATATAGAGCAGGGAAACCTCAATTCATTCAAAGAAATATTATCTGATAAGGTAATTAACCACTCTGCCCCCGAAGGCACGCCAAATGGACCTGAAAGTTTTTACTACTTTATTGATGAAGTTTTAAGAAAAGGTTTTCCAGACCTGGAAGTTGAGATTTTAGACCAGGCAGCTGAAAGAGATTTAGTAACTACCAGGAAAAAAATAATAGCTACGCACACAGGCGATATTTTTGGTATTAAGCCCTCTAATAAAAAAGTAACCATCAATATTATTGATATTATCCGCATGGAAAATGGCAAGTATGCAGAGCATTGGGGGCAAAGTAATTTTTCAGAGGTTATAACAGAAATTTCAAAATAGAATGAAAGCGTCAATAGTATTTTTAATTTTATTTCTTACTCAAATAGCATTTGCGCAAAGCATGAAACGTATATCTGTAAAAGGGATGGAAATAAAGTGGTCTTTAATGAAAGATACTGTACAGTTCGAAGTATTTGCACCCACTCAGGGTTGGGTTGCGGTTGGCTTTAATTCATCAAACAATATTGTAGGGGCTAACCTGATTATGGGTGCATCAAAAAATAATAAAAGTATTTTTGAAGACCAGTATGTTATTTCGACAGGAGTACACAAAGAATTTAAATTGGTTGGTGGTAAGACAGCAATTAGTAACCTTATCTGCACAGAAAATGCAAGTGGGACTACAATGAAATTCAACATCCCACAAAAACAATTGGACAAATTTCACCATCCACTTGCAAGTGGCAAAAAAATTTGGCTGATCTGTGCATACAGCCAACAAGACGACTTCGACCATCACTCTATTATGAGAAAACACATTGAAGTCACCCTCTAACGGAACAAAAACTATAATACCAAAATTAATAAGGGCAACAAATGAGCAATATTCCATTTATGACACTTGACTGGGCAACTGTTGAAAAAACAGAACAGAAAGGGGAAACTGGAATTTCGTTTTGGCAAACATTACAATTTGACGGGTTAAGAATCCGTATTGTGGAATATTCAAAAGATTATTTAGCTGACCATTGGTGCCACAAAGGGCATATTGTTTATTGCATAGAAGGGGAATTTGTAAGTGAACTTCAAAATGGAGACAAATTTACTTTGACAAAAGGGATGGTTTACGTTGTATCTGACGACCTGAGTTCCCATCGTTCTATATCGGCAAGCGGCGTAAAATTACTAATCATTGATGGAGATTTTTTAAAACCAAAATAAAAATGAACATAGTTATTGCAGTATTTGTACCTAAAAATAATTTAATTTTCAACCATCAAGATTTAAAATGGCAACCATAGCAATCCCTAAGCCTGTTATTGAAAGCAGGTTTCATAAACCGAAGACCAAACGCATTGAATCAATTGATCTGCTAAGAGGTGTGGTGATGATCATTATGGCACTTGATCATGTACGTGATTATTTTCACAACAGTGCTTTTGTGTACAGTCCAACAGATCTTTCCAAAACAACAGTAGCAATATTTTTTACAAGATGGATCACACATTTCTGTGCACCGGTTTTTGTGTTTCTTGCCGGCACTTCGGCTTATTTGTATGGCGCTAAGAAAAACAAAAAACAGTTGTCTCTTTTTCTTTTTACAAGAGGGATATGGCTAATAATTGCAGAACTATTTATCGTAACGCTTGAATGGACATTCAATCCTTCTTATCCATTTTTTAATTTACAGATAATTTGGGCAATCGGCATCAGCATGATTTTTTTATCTGCTCTCATTTATATGAATACCTACATGATTTTTGTCACAGGGTTTTTATTAATAGCCACCCACAATCTATTAGACAATGTACATGTACCAGGCAATGGCTTTGCATCTTTCCTGTGGGCATTGTTGCACGAAAAAGGGAATTTTACTTTTGGGAATTTTACTTTTTCTATACTTTACCCGGTGTTGCCATGGATTGGTGTTATGATGATAGGATATTATTTTGGTTGTCTTTATATTCCGGCTTATGATTCAAAAAAAAGGAGAAAAATATTACTGTTGGCAGGATTTGGAGCCATAATACTTTTTATCAAAATGCGTGGTGGTGATTTTTATGGCGATGCAACACATTGGTCAACTCAAAAAAATGGGTTATTAACTATGTTATCATTTTTAAATGTTACCAAATATCCACCATCATTTCTTTATATTTTGATGACATTGGGACCTGCACTTATTTTTCTTTCTCTTTCAGAAAAGCCTTTGAACAGGTTGGCTTCAAAGATTACCATTTTCGGGAGAGTGCCAATGTTCTATTACCTGATACATATTTTTTTGATACACTTACTTGCAATCATTGGCGCAATGATATCAGGTTACCAATGTTCAGATATGATTTTATCTACAAGGGTAAATGCTGCGCCGCAATTGAAAGGTTATGGTTTTAATTTAATAACTGTTTACATAATATGGATTGTTCTCGTGATTATTTTATATCCGCTTTGTAAATGGTTTGATAAATATAAAAGACGCAATCAATCCAGGAAATGGTGGCTGAGTTATTTGTAAAAAGCCAAATGAACAAACTGAATACATGCATTTAATTATAAATAGATTTAGCTACCAACAATTTTGAAAATCAAACCTGTTTTAATAAAAGTTAAAAATGAAAAGGCAGATTAAATAAATAAATATTATGAAAAAGAAATTCGAAATGTTAATGCTTTTTTTTGTTACGCTTATCTTGGTCGTTTCTTGCCGAAAACAAGATGTTGGTAATAGGCCTTCACTTGCCAGAAAATGGTATGAAGACAAAATGATATTATGGATAAATTACGGTGCTGTAACCATAACAAAAGACACAACTGTGTATACCGGATACGATACCTATATTGACTTCCAGACTAATGGGAATGTGTACGAAAAAATGTATGATTTTTCAAGTTCTTCTCATATTTACGACACAGTCAACTATTCAGTGAATAAAAATAATCTTACTGTAATAAAAAAAGGTGACACAACAGTTTGGGCAATTCAGACACATACAAGCAGTTCTTTAAAACTATATAGAAAAGGCATAAGTAATTCAGGAGCGCTTAAAACTGAATTGTGGTTAATTTTATCCAGGTAACTGTTCACAATTTTTTCTTCTGCATAAACTTTAAGAAGATCAATACAAACCTGTCAGATTCGATTGCTATTTGTCAAAAATTTATCAGTCAGGCAAATCATTCTCTTGGAAATTTAATTGTCAATGTTATGTCTCAAATTGCGTTGTTATCTATTCCTGTTTTACCGCTTTACGCAACGTCCAAGACGGGGTTGAGGGTGTTTACTCAAGTTTTGAGAACACAATTGAAGAACAGAAATTTTAATGTCGTCGAGACACTTCCGCCTGCTGTTGACACTGCCATGCCGAAACAGTTGGGGAACAAAGGCAAACTTATCAATGCAAATTATTTTGCAAAAAGTATTGTAGCAAGTATCAACAATGGAAAGACTGAGTTTGCACCCGGCTCAAACGTTCCATTATTAAAACTGTTCAGTAAGTTTTTGCCTAAAGCCAGCCTGAATTCGATTGACAAATGAGTAGGAAACGGTTGCAAGGGGCAAATTCTTTGAATTGAATAAGCTGCAGCACAAGGGTAATCGCTAATACTAATACAGGAGTTGGGTGTCATATTTTAAAAAGATTGTAAAATGAAATATTATCATGTTGACGTGTTCACTGACAAGCCTTATTCAGGAAACGGGCTAACTGTTTTCAATGACACACATAAGTTGGAAAAATCACTAATGCAAACCATAACTAAAGAAATGCGGCAATTTGAAAGTATTTTTTTGAGCAAAATATACTCAAATACTTTTCGTGCCTTTATCTTTACTATGGAAGAAGAATTGGGCTTTGCAGGACATCCTGTAATTGGTGCTGCTGCTGTAATTCACGACTTATATTCAAAAGAAAAAGACCAAAATACGTGGACAATTCAACTCAATGCAAAATCAGTTGTAGTAAAAACAGTTAGATACGATAGCTATTATTCGGCACAAATGAATCAAGGTAAAGCGGAATTTGGTACAATTCTCACTAAAGAGCAAGAGCAAGATTTTCTAAGTTATTTAAACCTTTCAAACGAAGACAAATTTGCGACTTTGCCATTTCAAGTTGTTACAACAGGTTTACCCTATTTAATATTACCAATAGACAAAAAAGCCCTATCAAAAGTTAAAGTAATTGTTCCAGACTTAGCAAACAAACTTGAGCAAATAAATGCTAAATTTTTTTACGTTTTAGATGTGGAAAATATTCAGGGAAGGACTTGGGATAATTTTGGTTTAGTAGAAGATATAGCAACTGGAAGTGCTGCTGGACCGGTTGGAGCGTATTTGGTAAAAAATAATCTTGCAAATTTAGACGAACAAATAATTTTAAAACAAGGCGACTTTTTAGAAAGACCAAGTAAAATAAAAATAGTAGTTAGTAGCAAAAAAAATGAAATGGATGAAGTATTTGTGGAAGGCGATGTTTACAAAATTGCAGTTGGAGAACTACTAAAATAAAAACTGCCATTAACTATTTTCGTTATACTATTTGTTGGTACTATAAGGAAAGTTCACAAAAGCTTGAAAGTAATTCGGAGCAAGGAAAATTAACAATGGGCTTGTATTAACAGAAAGGGTTGATTTGTACCCAATTCATACGTTCCGTTAGTAAAACTGTTCAGTAAAGGATTGCTGGCAGTCTACCTGATCTGATTAACAAAATGAGTAGGAGACAGTTGCAATTCCATAATTCTTTCGGTGTAACGGGCGGTGGCAAAAGGGAAACCACTAACCTAAATACTGGCAATGAGTGCCAAATTTGAAAAAGACATAAGAATATTAAACAGTAAGCAAAAAAACAAAAATGGAAAATAAACTCGAAAAAAAAATTAATTTCTTAATGGCTTACGCCTTCTTAAGCACTCTATTCATTATTTTTTTTGCACTAAGTAGTTTTAGGCAAAAAGATGGAATTGAAAAATTGGATGAATTAATAGTAAAAAAAATTACGGTTGTTGGTGAAGATAATTTACCAAGAATGGTTTTAAGTAACGAAACAAGACAACACTCAGGAAGAATGAATGGAAAAGAATGGCCCAAACGTGAAAGGCCATCAGGCATTATATTCTTCAATAATCAAGGTGACGAATGTGGGGGTTTAGTTTATCAAACAAAGGATAAAGATGGAAAAATTATTTCTGGGATGTCTTTTACGATGGATAATTATAAAGACGACCAGGTTGTACAAATACTAAACGATGAATACTACGCTAATGGAAAATCTTCTATCGAAAGAGGCATTTCTATCAACCAGTACCCGGACGGAACTAATATTGATGTAAGGAATAAAAAACTTGAAGAATTAGAAAAAATAAAAGACGAAAAGGAACGAGAGCAAAAAATCAGTGAATTAATGCAGAAAGAAGGTTCTGTTAACCGTTTATTTATAGGCAAAACCAGGGGGAATAGTTCAGGACTATTTTTAGCCGGACCTGATGGTAAACCCAAAATGATGATATATGTTGATGAAAAGGGAGATCCTAAAATTCAAACTTTTAATGAAAAAGGAGAAGTAAAAGACATCATTGAAAATAAATAATACGAGCGCTCACCGACCGGTTTGGCAATATTGCTATTAAGGTGCTTGCTACCTGCGTTATTTTATAATTAACGCCAGCCACAGATACGGTATCCAAACAAATAAACAGTGACAATTTTGAAGCATAAAAAAGACAATTATCCGGGGGCCATAATAACAATAGTAGAAAAAAAGCAGGCAACAACATGATGGAAATTGTAAAACTAACTTCCTTTATATTAGAGTTCAGATTAAGAAAAATATAACGAATAAAAAAATTACAAAAAATGTTTAAAAAAATAATAGACGATAAAAAGTTGGGTGGAGTTACCGCACTTATTTGGAAAGATGGCCAAGTGATATACCAAGAAAGTCAAGGATTTAAAAACCTGGAGACAGGCGAATTGATGACAAATGATACTATTTTCAGAATTGCCTCCATGACAAAGCCAATAACTTCTGTGCTGACCATGATGCTATGCGAAGAAAAGAAATTGGAACTGAGCGACCCAATAACCAAATGGTTTCCGCAATTTGGAGCCATGAAAGTTTTAAAAAATCCAGCAGAAGATTACGAAGATGCAAACCAATATATTACCATTCTTGATTTATTAACACATACAGCAGGGTTTACCTACGGTGACCTTCAGAGTGGGAAACTTAAAGATGACTACAGAAAAATTTTAGGAGCAGACATTGATTCTGAACTTACAAATGAACGATGGATTAACGGATTGGCAAGTTTACCATTGGTAAGTCAGCCAGGTAAATTATTTAACTATGGCAAATCAACTGACCTGTTAGGAATTCTCATATCAACTATAGAAGGTAAATCACTGGGGAATGTAATGAAAGAAAAAATTTTCGATCCATTGTCGATGAGCGATACATTTTTTGATAACCCAAAAAACAAAAGAGACCGATGTGCTTCCAATTTTGGATTTAACGAGTCTGGCAATTTAGTAAATCTTGAAACTGTCCCATCAAAAATGGCTTGCAAAGAACGTCCTGATGATTTAGAATTTGAATCAGGCTGTGGAGGGCTTTGGTCAACCGTAGGAGACTATTTAAAATTTGCAAGACTTTTTGTAGAAAACGGCAGTTCAAATGGTGTAAGGCTCTTAAGTAAAGAAATTATCGAATTAATGTGTACCAATCACTTGACAGCATGTCAAAGAGCAAATTCAAAATTAATGGGTTCAGCAATGTTTAAAGAACATTATGGTTTTGGCCTGGGACTGGCTGTAGTAATGAAAGAAATTAATTATTTATCAATGCCTTGTGCAGGCTCTATTGGCTCGGTCGGTTGGCCGGGTGCCTATGGTAATTGGTGGTCAGCTGATCCAATAAAAAAATCGATTTCCATCTTTCTAACACACAGCATGACAGAGCTACATCAACTCGGGCATGGTATTGGACTTGAACTGTATGATGCCATTGACATTTTTTCAAACTATAGCAGAAAAATATTAAATCATTAAAAGTAAAAAATCAGGTATTTCAAACATGGTAGAAGTTTTTAAAACAGATGTCCGACAAAAAAACAAGCTAAAATATTAATTCATATTTTTTCGAAAATGTTTCCGCTCTATAAAATAAATTTTGACTTATGTGATTGTGATAATATTTTAAGGGTAGAGGGAAAAGATATTCAAACAGAAAAAATAATTGATGTATTAATGACAAACAATTTTCAATGTCAGGTCTTATAATCAAAATATTATAATCTCCATTTAAACATAAAATAATTTGACAGAAATAATATTCCCAACAGAAATTCACAAAGAGATAGTTACCATAATAAATGACTTTTTTTCTCAGAAAAAGAATGTTGACACTATTTTATTGGTGAACTCACTTGCCCGGGGACAAGCGACAGAAGATAGTGATATAGACATGGCTATCCTGGTTTCTGACTCCTGCCAAAAAAACGAAATTTTGGCGATTGAGAATACCTGGCAGTTGTTCCTGAATTCCAATTCAAGGATAGACCATTATTTAAAATCGAACAGATTTGCTCAAATACACTTAGATATTATTGATGGCATTTTTGAACCTGCTATTTGGGAAGATGGCACTGCTGTAGATTCCTTTGAAGTTGAAATAGGAAACAGGTTATTGTATTCCAAACCTTTGAACAATGAGGGAGCATATTTCACACAACTAAAATTAACATGGCTGCCATATTATAGCGATACACTTCAAAACAAAAGAATGCAATTAGCAAAGAACGCTTGCCTGTATGACTTAGACCATATACCAAATTTCGTTAAAAGAGGTTTATATTTTCAAGCATTTGACAAATTATATATGGCATTTCAAAAATTTCTGCAAGTACTTTTTATCAAACATAAAATATATCCTATCGCTTATAATAAATGGATAAGATACCAGGTAACTGAAATTTTAAATCTTCCGGAATTATTTAGTGAGTTACTACCTATCCTTTCTGTAAAAGAGATAGAAAGCAATCAGCTGAATGATAAAGCAAAAAATTTAAAAGATATTTTAAACAAATACTGTTAATCAAAAATAACAAATCCACAAAATAAAATGATACAAAGAAAAAATTTTAATACCTCAAAGGGTCCCCGCATGTCAGCAATTTTTCGCCAGGCAGTGATGGCAAATAATTTTATTTTTCTTTCTGGAATGGCAGGAATTGATCCCATTAAAGGTACCGTCGTCTCCGATGATTTTGAACAGCAGGCACGGCAATGTTTCCAAAACATTAAAATTATTTTAGAAGAAGCAGGCAGCAACCTTGGTAACGTTGTTAAGACCACCATATTTATGGTCACAGGTAATGATTTCAGCATTGTAAACAAAGTTTATAAAGAGTTTTTTCCTCATGATGGTCCAGCACGCAGCGTGCCCCAGGTAATGCCATTCTCTGACGGAATTTTAATTTCGGTAGAATGCGTGTCGAAATAAATAATTAAAACTAAAATAGAAAAGATAAACTTAGATACAGGCCTAAGCATAAAGCTATAAACTAAAATAAAATTCACAAATGCGAAATGGACTTTTAAAAAAAAGAACAATTTTTTTAATCAGTGATTTTAAACTCAATTGTTATTTCTATGAATTCTAATGAACTTAAAAATATACAATCCCCGCTAAAAGAAAAATATAAATCAGATCCTGAATCAGCAGTTATCTTGTTAAAAGCTGACGGTGACATTGGTGAAGGAGTATCTTGCAAAATTGAAACGGGCAAGGCAATGATCGTAGCAGGATTGCATCCTGCTACGGGCGGAACAGGTATGCTTGCCTGTTCGGGCGATTTACTTTTGCAGGCGTTAGTAGCCTGTGCCGGCGTTACCTTAACTGCTGTAGCTACTGCAATTGGAATTGAGATAAAAGGAGGAACTATCAGGGCCGAAGCTGCAGTAGATTTTAGAGGTACCTTGGGCGTTTCAAAAGAAGTACCGGTTGGTTTTAAATTTATCAGGCTTTATTTTGATATTGACTCAGCTGTTTCACCAGAACAAATTATTACGTTATCGAAGCTTACTGAAAGATACTGTGTAGTTTACCAAACTTTAAAAAGCGGCATTGAGATTGCCACTGCTTATCAAAGGATAAAATAGCCAAATACATATGGTGTGTTCCTGTATTCGAAAGATGATATTTTAATTCTTTAACCACTTACGAATAATTTGAAAAAATGAAATATACAATTGTAATTTTAATTTCAACCAAGGTTAACTAGCTGAGGCTTTCGAAAGAAGAAAGAAACAATTTTAATGAAAATTTTTTGCTCCATTAGCGATTAAGTATAATGACAATCTTCACATTAATCTTTTTGATTGTGAAAGTATGAACGCAAAACATACCGACTTCATAATTATTGAAACAACCGACCTGGATCAATATTATTATTTTTGGGAAGAAGTGAGAGACAGTAAGATTTACACTGAACCCTATTTCTTAATAAATGAAATTATCATAGGCAAAAAAGACGGATTCAAAGAATTTGAAAAAACACTTTAACACTTTCTTGAAATGGTGTTTTTTAAACTTACAATATATCTAATAGCATTCAATCTATTGATTAAAGATCAGGTGGTAGAAATTTTAAAACTCCCGGAATTGTATAAAAATTGGTGAACGGAATTTCTGTCAGGCAGATAGAAAATGTGAGCGCTACAACGTTGTTGGGAGCCGACATCATATTTATGCCGCATGTTACGATGTGCATACCTTCCACAAG
>Ga0105047_10002579_pt1 | contig 32279 bp, 28 predicted proteins | sample MAT04_FD_78384 | JGI IMG/M metagenome (GOLD analysis project Ga0105047, IMG submission 78384) | Freshwater microbial communities from Lake Fryxell liftoff mats and glacier meltwater in Antarctica - MAT-04 (megahit assembly) | ecosystem: Environmental > Aquatic > Freshwater > Ice > Liftoff... | reverse complement strand
TGGCGTTCGATGAGCTCCTGCCATTCGGCGACGAGTTCCTCGGCCTCCTCGGAGGGGATCATGTTCGATGCGCCGGCTTGGTCGAGTTCGGCGAACGCTTCCCGCACGGGTGCAGGATCGATGGCTCGCAGCGACTTGACCATGCGCTTGAGACGGTCGGCCTCGTCGATGAGCACCGTCAGACGGGCTTCGATCCGGTCGCGGTCTTCCTGGTCGAGGTCGACGGCGTCGACGGCAACAGCGCCGGATCCGCCCGCTGCGGTGGCGAGTTCGGCGAGCTCTTCCCGGGCGATCTTGACGCCCGCAACCGCAAAGGAATCAAGGCCGGTGCGGGCTTCGGCCAGCTGCTGGTTCAGTACGGCCTGCTCCCCTTCGACCTCGGCCAGCTGACGCCGGAGGAGCTCGGTCGAGTGGAGTGCGGTCTCGTAGAGCTCCTCGAACTCGTCGACGAGGCGACGCGACTCCATCAGCTCCTCGTCATCGAACTCCGATGGCTGATCGTCGTAGAGATCGTCGATACCGAGACCCGATTCGTCGATGGTCTCGGCACCGGGGAGGTCGGCGGCGCGCAACACCACATCGAGATCCTGGTTGAGCTCGAGCAGCTCGAGGCTCTCGCGGTTGAGGTCCAGGAAGACTCCGTGCACCTCGAGCGATCCGCGGCCCCCCGGGTCACCACCGCGCGGCAGCGCCGCCAGCCCGTAGACCAGCCGTTCGCGCACGTGGGCGGGAAGACCACTGATCACAGTGATCAGGGGGTGCAGATCTACGGCAAAACCGCCTGATTCGTCCTCGAAATGTACCAACCTCATGGTAGAAGTCCTATCGGCGACCCAGCGCCCAACCTGAGGAGATGATCGGGGAACTTCTCAGTCGACATCGACGCGACGGACCCGCGGGCGTGACGACGCGGGCGCGTCGTCGGGTTGACCGGCCCCGGAATGACCGGCGACTCGGTCGGCAAGGTGGGTGATGGAGGCCCCGGCGGATCCCAACAGGTCGGTCACGCTCGCGGCCGCGGCGCTGAGCTTGTCACGATCGGACATAACATCCTCGACGGCATTGAGGAAGCTGCGCGCCGCCGCCAACATCTCGCCGGCCGCGGCCTGCAGGTGTTCGACCCCGGCTGCGGCCGAAGCCTCGGGGTCGTGCCCTCCGCTGGTGCTGGTGCTTGCGCTGCTGCTGTCGTCGTTGTCCCCATGCGCCATCACGACAGTCTGCCTCAGCGGAACACGACATCGAGGACGCCGTTCGTGAGGCGGGCGCTGCGGATCTCGCGACGGCGCAGCGAATCGGGCAGCAACACGGCCCGCCGGTAGGGACCCACCTTTACGAAGAGCTCTTCGGGGCTCCGGGTAACCTCGAGTTCGGCCTTGGTGGCGAACGGCAGATCGAGCGACAGTACGAAGTGGTCGTCGCGCCGCTCGATGCGCAGCGGGTCCCGCTCGATGAGGACCTCGCTCGGCCGAAGCCCACCGTACAGCGAGGCGGCGAAATCGCTCAGCCGGTCGACGCCGACGATCTCGGCATCGGCCAACTCGGCCCGCAACACCGCCAGCGGCGCGAACCCCTCGTCGATCGTCGCCAGGTGGCGGGCCTGGGACTCTTTCCATTGGCTGAACCACGGGTCGGTGATGTGGTCGGGCAACAGGCGGTTGGCCACCACCGCATCGACCCGGTAGCCGAACAGCGACAGGTAGGTGTAGGTACGGCGGGCTTCGGAGATGACCATCTTCTCGGCGTTGACCACCAGGCGGACCGTGGCCCGGTCGCCGTCGCGGAGCAGTTCGCGGACGCCGTCGAGCTGCTGGTACATGCGTTCGGCAGCGCCGAACACTTCGTCACCCGCCACCGGTACCTGGGCGAGTCGCGACACGATCGGCCCGAGTGAACTGGTGAGACGACGGCCCACCGGAAAGACCCGGTCCATGTACCAACTGAGGACATCGGGCAGCGACAGGAACCGGATGGTCTCGGCGGTCGGCGCGCAATCGACGATGAGCACGTCGTAGTCACCGGAGCGGTCATAGGTGGTGATGTCGGTGAGGGCGAAGATCTCTTCGAGACCGGGAATAATCGACAGCTCCTCGGCTTCGACCTCGTCGAGGCCGGCCCAGTCGAAGATCTCCCGCAGGTACCCGCGAATCTCGCCCCAGCTGGTCTCCATCCGTTCGGTGGCATCGAGCTGGGTGGCCCACAAATTGGGGGCGACCTTGGTGACGGCACCGTCGAGGTCGATGTCGAAGCTATCGGCGAGCGAGTGGGCCGGGTCGGTCGACATGATCATCGTGGCAAGGCCATCCTCAGCGCAGCGCAGCGCGGTGGCCGCAGCCACGGTGGTCTTGCCCACTCCGCCCTTGCCGGTGAACAGGATCGTTCTCATCGGACTCCTCGTCATCGGGCTCCTCGTCATCGCACTGCCCTTCACCGGAACCGCCGCTCGGGGAACAGGGCGTGGTGGGCCCCCCACAGTCCGCACATCGCCAGACCCAGCGTGGGGACGAGCACCCCGAAGGCGAGCGCCGTGAAGGGTCGGATGGCGGCACCGGCGATGGCGACAACTGTCTGCACCGCCACCGCGCCCCACAGCGTTGCCCGTACCGATACCGGGGCCGAGCCACTCAGGAACCACCAGCCCGCCATGGTCATATCGGCTTCGCGACTGCGCTGCGCACCCGAGTAGAGCGCCACCACGAAGACCGCCATGCCGAGGGCGAACAGGCCCAGGTCGACGACGATCACCAGCGTGCGGGTAAACGGCGAGTTCACCAGCACCGCAACGAGGGTGGCTACGGCGAACATGGCGGTGGTGATCTGGGAGCCGCGCAGGATCGCCACGCCCGGGACGCCGGCCGCGAAGTGCTCGGCGAGTGCCTCGGTCCGCGCCGTCTTGGTCGCCGCAGCGCGGGCCTCGACCTCGGCCCGGGCCTCGGCCGCAGACTGACGTGGTGCCTTGTCCTTCGACTTCGCCGTTGATTTCGCCGTTGCCGGCTTGGGTGCTGGCTTCTTCGGGTTCTTCTTCGAGGCACTCATCGCGTCACCCCGCAGCCGAGGGCAGCCGCAAGCCGGTCGGCGAGCAGGTCATAGGAGAACTCTTCGACGGCCCGCCGCCGCGCCGCGTTGCCCATCTCGTTGCGATCGGGCGAGCTCAGGAGCGCATCGATGGCGTTGGCCACGTCGATCACGTCGGCGGGACGATCGACGATGGTGCCGGTCAGCCCCGCCGCCACCGCCTCGTGCGATCCCCCGCTGCGACCTGCGACCTGCGGCACACCGCACGCCGCGGCCTCGAGGAAGACGATGCCGAAGCCCTCTTGCTCGAGCCCGAACCAGCGGTCGCGGCACAACATGGCGAACACATCGCCACAGGCATGGAATGCCGCCACGTCGTCATCGTCGATGCGACCCATGAACGCCACGGGAGCCCCGAGCTCGGCGGCCAGCGTCCTCAACCGGCCGTCGTCGCGCCCTTTCCCGGCGATGGCGACGGTGAGGTCGGGCCGGCCCGGGGCCAATCGGGCGGCAGCGCGGATGAGGGTATCCATGCCCTTGCGGGGCACGAGCCGGCTGATGCTGGTGACGATGGTCCCGTCGACGGGCAGCCCGAACCGCTGTCGAGCGGCGGAGCGCGCCTGCCTATCGAGCGGAACGAACCGGTCGATGTCGACGCCGGGCGGAACGATCACCGACGCCAACTCACGGCCCGCAGCCCGCTCGGCCTCGGCCAGCGGGTAGCCGCCGGCGGCGATGACGAACTCGGCGCCACGAACCACCGACCCGAGGAGCTGGCGGGTGAGCGGAAGTCGGCCCGGCACCGTGATCTCGGCGCCGTGCAAGACCACGGCGTAGGGCCGGTCGAGCATGGGGGCGATGGCGCCCAGCGGCAATGCCGGATCGAGCACGATCAGATCGGCGCCCACCTCGGCGGCAAGGCGGTTGATGCGTCGCGCCAGCAGCGGATGGGGCAGCAACACCGGATCGGGCGTGCGGTCGATGCGGAAGGGAGCTGCGGCATCGAACGCGACGGCGCCTTCATAGGGGGTGGTGAGCACCGTCACGTCATCGGCGGGGAGCCGTCGCCACAGCTCCCACAGGTAGGACTGGATGCCGCCGACCTTGGGCGGAAAATCGTTGGTGACCAGGAGGTGCATCACGGCACCGGTGTCGGGGGCTTCATGGCTGGCTCATCTTCGTCGTTGCCCGCTCGCTGCGACAAGGCGGGTCCTGGCGTCACGACAGCGCGGGCGTCGAGCTCGTCCCAGGCCCAACGGGCGTGGGACGCAAGGACGGGGTTGTCGTGGCCCAGGTGCGAGCGGAGCGCGGCGCGTACCGCCGGATCATCGGGACGACCGGTGTTGCCCAGCACGACCAGCAGGTTTCGCCGCACGATGGCGGGGTCGCGCTGGGCGATGTACCACCGGGCGCAGCGTTGCAGCAGCGCTTCGTCGTCGAGGTCGAGCAGCTCGAGCGCCTCGACCCAGGTGCCCGGCTCGGATTCGACCGGCCATCGCTCGGTCCGCTTCGAGCGCAGCTCGACCGTGCGATTAGGGGGGCACGCCTCCTGGCAGTCGTCGCAGCCGTAGATCCGGTCGCCGAGAGCGCGGCGGTGTTCGAGCGGGAAATCGCCGGGGGCCTGCAGCATCCAGGCCAGACACCGCCGGGCATCGACCATCCCGGGGGCCACAATGGCGCCGGTCGGGCACTGTTCGAGGCAGCGGGAACAGCCTCCGCAGCCGTCGGCAACGGGCGACGGGACGTGGTCGAAGACGGCATCGGTCACGACCGACCCCAACACGAACCAACTCCCCGATCCCGGGATGAGCAGCAGCGAGTTCTTGCCGTACCAACCGAGTCCCGCCCGCCACGCCGCCTCGCGGTCGATGAGACTGTTGGAATCGGCGACCACGACCGCTCGCGCCCCATGACCGCGGAGCGCGTCGGCGACCGCGCCCAGGCCGGCCTCGAGCCGTCCGTAGTGATCGGCCGTGGCGTAACGGGCGACACGAGCGCGCACCGGGGGGTCTCGGTCGTCCTTGCGGGCGAGGGCCATGTCGGATGGTTCCGGCTCAAGGACCGTCTGGGCGTAGCTGCGCGCCGCAACGACGAGCGTGGCGGCGGAGCGAAGAATCCGGGTGGGGTCCGACGAGCGGGCCGGGTTGCGATAGGTGAAGGCCATCGTGGCCGAGAGCCCCTCGCCGCGGCGCTCTTCGAGATGGGAACGGGCGCTGGTCCAAGACCGGGCCGAACAGGATCCGATGTGATCGAGGCCGGCACGGTGGCCGACGGCGAAGAGCTCGTCACGTTGCGCGGTGCCGAGCGTGAGAGCCGGGCGCTGCCTGGATCTCGCTGCGGCCACCCCGCCATCCTACGGTGACCCGATGGCCTCGCGGCCGTCGTCGACTGCCTCCCCGATGCGACGGTGCCGCACCGTGGGCACCAGGCCGGACGCCGCGAGCCGGCGCAACGCCCGCTCCTCGTCGAAGTCCAACACGACCGCGTCGTCGACATCTCGTGAACAGATGAAGGTGACCACACAGTCGTCGCAGGCGTTGGTGTGCTGCATCGAGCAATCGTCACAGCTGATCCGGAGTGTTTCCATGGATCACATCTTCGTGGTGACCCCTGACAGCGAGCCGTGGCCGCCCCCGAGATCGCGCGTCAGCGCAGCAGTTTGACGAAGTCGGTGGAACGCACCACGTTCGCTCCCCGCTGCCGCGCACCGTCGATCACCCGCCGATCGTTGGAGACCACGATCACCACCGCCGCGGCGAGCGTCGGGATCATCTCGAGGATCACGTCGTCGGCCTCGGTGTCGGCATCGGTGTACCGCACCCGCACGGGCGACCCGACGGCGCTGCGAACCGCCGCGCCACCGTCGTCGTCCCCATCGAACACCAGCACCAGCTGCGCCCCGTACTGCAGCTGCACCTGGGACGCGGCGCGCTCCAGCACCGTGCGCTGATCGGTCACCGACAGCTCGGGCCACGCCAGCATCGACACGTTGTAGCCGTCGACGAGGGCCAGTGCGCCCGGGAGACCGAGCAGATGACGAGCCGCCTCGGGGGTGTCGTCGACGAGCCCGCCACCGAGCCGAACCGGCCGCCGCGCGGTGCCGCCGCGTCGACGCGGTGATCCGCGAAGCGCCGCTGCTCCCTCGCCGCCGCCGGCCCCCTCACCACCGTCGTCGTCCCGGGAGTCGCCCACCCCCACGAGGGATTCGAGGTCGCCGAGCATCGGGCCGAGTGAACGCCAACCCGCCCCGAGGCCGGCAACGAGCGCGGCGAGCGCTTCGAGATCGGGACCCGCCTCGTGGGCATCGGGCCCATCGCGGTCTGGGTCGCCGACGGCCGCGCCCGATCGCAGATCGTCCCGTACGGCCTTGAGCTCGGCGGTGCGCTCGGCGAGACGGCGCTCCATGGCCTTGAGTTCGCGCACAGCGCGCGCCCGCTCGTCGGCGGCGGTCACCACCGCAACCCGGGCTTCGGCCAGCTCGACATCGCGGCGGTGGTCGCCGGCAGCGCGATCGGCGGCCTGCTGACGCAACCGGGTCACCTCTCGACTCTGGTCGTCGGCACGGCGTTGCAGTTCGTGCAGCGCGCCTTGCAGACGTCGCATCTCGCGCCGCGCCGAACGCTCGGCATCGGCATCGCCCCGCTCGAAGCGCTCCTCGATGAGCGACTGCAGCTCGCTCTCCCATTCGTCGGGACGGGTGAGCAGGAGCCAACCAGCGCGCCCCACCTCCTCCTCGTCGCATCGTTCGACAACACGACGGCGGAACTCCTCGTCCTCGAGCGCGACCCTCGCCGCCTTGAGCGCCGGTGGCGGAAGGCGCGAGAAGTGCAGAAAGGGCCGGATCGGGCGGGGCGCTTCGATACGGACCGGAGCGGTCTCGCCTTGTCGGGCGACGATGATCGCCATTTCGAGAGCTGGCCTGAGCAGATCCAGCTCCGGCCTCATCGCGCCGGGTCGCCCGACCCGTCATCGCTGCTGACGTCCTGGGCGTCACCGACGACATCGTCGGAGCTGACGGCTCCCAGCTCGACCACGGCCGAGGCCGAGCCACACCAGCGACAGGAGACCTCTTCGATGTGCTCGGCGAGGACTTCGACGTCTTCGACCTCGAGTTCGCCACCCACGCTGTAGTGATGGAATGCCTGCGTGGTGCGAGTGGTCCGCACATCGAAGCGGGTGAGATTGCCACACGCGGAGCAGCGGTAGCGCACGCCGACGGGCGGAAGACGGGGACTGCTCGTTCTATCGGCAGCGGAGGATTCGGGCGGCACATCGATGAATCTACCAACGCCCGCCGAGCGTCATTGACCAACGAACAAGCGTTCGCTAGAACACGTGTTCGTGTCTTCGTCCGTGATCGCCCGCACCACCCCGTCGGCATCGGCAGCGCTATTGGGCGCCACCGCAATCCAGGCGAGCTTCGACGACCTCGGTGCGCCCTTGTGCGACGTCACCTTCTGCGTGATCGACTTCGAGACCACCGGCTCCAGCGCGGCCGACTGCACCATCACCGAGATCGGGGCCGTGAAGCTGCGGGGCGGCGAGTGTCTCGGCACCTTGCAGACCCTGGTCAACCCGGGCTGTGCCATCCCGCCCACCATCACCGTGCTCACCGGTATCACCGAGGCCATGGTGCTGCGGGCGCCCCGCATCGAACAGGTGCTGGGCACCCTCGTCGACTTCATCGGAGATTCGGTGATCGTCGCGCACAACGCCCGCTTCGACATGTCCTTCCTGCAGGCGGCACTGCGTCGCGATGACCGGCCCGAGCTCACCAACGCCACGGTCGACACGGTGCCGTTGGCGCGTCGACTGCTTCGCGACGAGGTGCCCAACTGCAAGCTGTCCACGCTGGCGCGCCACTACCGGTTGCCCAACCAGCCCACCCACCGAGCGCTCGACGATGCGCTGGCCACCGGCGACCTGCTGCACATACTCCTCGACCGGGCGCGAGCCCTGGGCGTGACCGGGCTCGACGATCTGCGCTCGTTGCCGAAGATGGCCAATCACCCCAGCGCCGCCAAGCTCAAGCTCACCGACCGCCTCCCCCGCGAGCCCGGGGTGTACCTGTTTCGTGACGGCGGGGGCGAGGTGCTGTACGTCGGAAAGGCCACCAACCTTCGCAGCCGGGTGCGTTCGTACTTCTCGAGCGACGACCGTCGCAAGATCGGGCCGATGCTGCGAGAGACCCAGCGCATCGACTTCAAGCGCACGTCGAGTCCCCTCGAGGCAGCAGTGCTCGAGATTCGTCTCATCCACCACCTCGAGCCCCGATACAACCGCGACGGCACGCGCTGGCGCTCGTCGGTCTTCGTGAAGCTGCCCGCCGACCGGTTCCCCCGCCTCACCATCGTCAAGCAGCCCAAACAGGACGGTGCCACCTACCTCGGTCCGCTCAGCTCCAAGGCGGCGGCGGTGCTGGTCGTCGAAGCGCTCGAGACGGTGGTGCCACTGCGCCGGTGCTCGGCGACCAAGCCCGGGCCGCGAGGTCCATGCATCGGGGCCCAGCTCGGGGTGGCCCTCTGCCTCTGCGAACGGCCCATGACCCCCGAGGAGTACGCGCCCACCGCCGCACTCGCCCGCCGCTGCCTCGACGGCGACCCGGCCCTGGTCATCGACGCCCTCACCGACCGCATGCGCGACCTCGCCGCCGAGGAACGCTTCGAGGAAGCGGCCGCCACCCGCGATCGCCTCGTCGCCTACGCCGATGCGGTAAGGCGCCAACGGCTCCTCGATCGCCAGCGGGGCCTCGCCGTCCTACAGATCGAAGATGCTGCGGGCAACCGCTATGAGTTCCGTCGCGGACACCTCGTGCGTCATTGGGCGCCGGCGGCCGCGGCCGCCGAGGGCCAGCTCGAGGGGGTCGACCCGGGCCGAGCCATCGAGGCGGTCCCACGCGATCCCGGCGCACCCGATTCGGGCCCGCTCGATGCCGAGCTCACCGACGAGCTGCTGCTCATCGGCCGTTGGCTCGACCGCCATGGCACCCGGGTGCGGCTCACCCGGGTGGTGGGCGAGCTCTCGTCCTCTGTCCGCCCCGTGCCGGTTCCCGGCCGCATTGCGGTGTGAGGCCTCGGTCGAAGGTCGACGCTCAGGTCGCCTGCGAGGAAGCGACGAGGCGCTCGAGCGTGGCCGCAGCTGCACCGTTGTCGATCGCCGCTTCGGCGAGCGCCACACCTTCGGCCAGGTCGGCGGCCAGGTCGGCCACGACGAGGCCGGCCGCAGCGTTGAGCACCACGAGGTCGCGGTGGGCTCCGGCCTCGCCGGCGAGCACCCGGCGGGCCACCTCGGCGTTGGCTCGGGGGTCACCCACGGCAATGTCGTCGATGGTGCGACGCTCGAGCCCGACATCGGACGGTTCGATCTCGCTGCGAGTCACCTGTCCGTCCCGGATGTCGAGGATGAGGGTGCGGTCCGTGGTGGTGAGCTCATCAAGCCCGTCGTAGCCGTGCACGACCAGTGCCCGGTCCATGCCTCGTTGGCGGAGGACCTCGGCAATGACGTCGACCCGAGCCGGATCGGCGACGCCGAGCACCTGACGGCGCACGTGGCCGGGATGGGACAGCGGGCCCAAGATGTTGAACACCGTTGGAATGCCCAGCTCGGCACGGACCGGCGCGACGTGGCGCATCGAGGGGTGGAACATTCGGGCAAAGGCAAAGCCCACCCCGGCGTCGGCAACGCACCGCTCGACGGCCGGTCCGTCGAGTTCGACAGCGACGCCAAGCTGTTCGAGCAGATCGGTGGAGCCCGAGGTGGAGGAGGCCATGCGGTTGCCGTGCTTGCAGACCGTGGCTCCGGCCGCGGCCGCCACGAGGCACGCGACGGTGGAGACGTTGAACGCACGGTCACGCAGGGTGGGTGATCCGCCGGTACCCACGATATCGATGGCGCCGGCCGGGATGCTCAGGGGCGAAGCGACACCGACCATGGCGGTGACGAGGCCGACGATCTCCTCGGCGGTCTCGCCTTTGAGCCGCAGCGCGACGATGAACGCCGCGATCTGGGCCGAGGTGGCGTTGCCGGTGAGGATCTCGGCGAGGGCCGATTCGCTCTCGGCGGCCGTCAGGTCACTTCCGGCCGCAAGCCGTCCGAGGACGGTCGACCACCCTTCGAACTCGGACATGGGCGGGCTCCCTATTCGGTTCAGCTGGCGAGATTGGAAACTTGGCTCCGCACGCGGCGACGACGGCGAATGATGCGCAGACGCTCCCGTTCGGTCGCACCGCCCCACACGCCGTTCTTCTCACGGTGGTCGATGGCGTGCTCGAGGCAGGATTCCTGCACCGGGCACTGCGCACAGATGGCCTTGGCCTCGTCGGCGTCTTCTTCAGTTGGGGGGTAAAAGATGGCGGGGTCAAGGCCGCTGCACGCCGCCCGTTCCACCCAGTTTCTGTCCATTGGTCTGCGATCCTCGCGGGCCGGAGCGCGCCCTGTCCAATTAGTTCTCACACGTTCCGCGCACCCACCCGTCGCCGTCGACAGCCCGCACTCTACCGGGGTGAAATCGGTCACTGGACCAGTTCGAGAGTGACCGATGAACCAAGTTCTTGTTACCGCTCGGTAACAAGGCGCCGTAGCATGGGGTGGTGACTCTTGCCGCCTTTGAACGCAGTACTTCCCTCGCCCGGCTCCGCAACGAGAGCTTCGACCTGGTCGTGATCGGTGGCGGCGTCACGGGCGCCGGGGTCGCGCTCGACGCGGCGTCGCGGGGCCTCAAGGTGGCGCTCATCGAACGTGACGATTTCTCGTCGGGCACCTCGTCGAAATCGTCCAAGCTCATACACGGTGGCCTGCGCTACCTGCAGCAGGGCGACATCAAGCTCGTGTACGAAGCGCTCGCCGAACGCCAGCGGCTCCTCACCAACGCCCCGCACCTGGTCAAGCTGCTGCCCTTCCTGCTGCCCATGTTCGGCAAGGGCGGCGTCATCCCGGCCAAAATCGCCCGTCTGCTCGGAGCCGCCATGTGGGGCTACGACGTCACCGGCGGCTACCGCATCGGCAAGCTCCACAAGCGGGTCACCAAGGCCGAGGCGCTCGAGTACATGCCGTCGCTGCGCGAGAAGAACCTCGTGAGCGGCTACCTCTACTACGACGCTGCCGCGGATGATTCCCGTGTCGTCATGGCCATCTGCCGTACCGCTGCCCTGCACCACGGCGCCGTCATGGCCAACCGGGTCACCGCCGCCGATCTGGTGCGCGGCGCCAACGGGATGGTGTCGGGCGTCGAGGTCACTGCTGACGGCGACTCCTTCACCATCGAGACCCGCGCCGTGGTCAACGCCGCAGGGGTCTGGGCCGACCAGGTCCGCACGCTTGACGAAGGCACCGACCCCGACTCGATGCGCCCCGCCAAGGGTGTGCACATCACGGTCCCCCATCACCTGGTGCGCAACACTATCGCCGCCGTGATCATGGTCCCCAAGGACCGGCGTTCGGTTTTCGTGGTGCCGCACGGCGAGTTCACCTACATCGGCACCACCGACACCGACTACACGGGCTCCATCGACGACCCCCAGTGCACCGAAGCCGACATCGACTATCTGCTCGATGCCATCAACGCCAACACCACCGGCACCATCACCCGTGACGACATCGTGGGCACGTGGGCCGGTTTGCGCCCCCTCGTGAAGTCGGCCTCGTCGGGTCGCACCGCCGATCTGTCCCGCGGCCACAACATCCACGTGTCCGACTCGGGTGTGGTCACCATCACTGGCGGCAAGCTCACCACCTACCGCCACATGGCAGCCGACACCGTCGACGAGGTCGTGAAGTCGGTCCTGGGCGACCAAGCGCCCGACGGTGCCAGTCGTTCGGGCACCAAGAAGATCCGCCTGCGCGGTGCCGACGGCTTCGAGACGGTGGGCAGCGTGGCGTCGGGGTACGGCGTCGACCGCACCGTGGCCGAGCACCTGGCCAACCGCTTCGGCGGCGAGGCCCGTGCCGTCATGGCGCTCATCAAGGCCGACCCGTCGCTGGCCGAGCCCCTCGTGGCCGGGCTCCCCTACGTCAAGGCCGAGGCCATCTTCGCGGTCCGCCACGAGATGGCCCGCAGCGTCGACGACGTGCTCAGCCGCCGCACCCGTGCCCGCCTCTACGGCCGGGCCGACTCTGCGGCGGCCGCCGACATGGTGGCAGCCCTCATCGCCCCCGAGCTGGGCTGGACCGAGGCCGAGGCCGACGCCTCCGCCGCCGAGTTCCGGGCCTACTGTGACCACGAACGCGACTCGGCCGGTCTGCACGACGTCCTGCTGAGCGCCGCGCTCGCCTCCGCCTGACCCGGCTCGCGCTGGCGATTTCGGGCCGGAGGGTGCCCTCCAGGGCACTCTGTGGCCCGAGAAAATCGCGGGCCTCGATCGCCGCTGCGCAACCACGCACCGAGCCCTAACATCGGTGGCCGATGACTGCAGCACCGATCACCGGACCCGGACGCCCCACTCCTCCTATAGCGCTCGCGGCTGACGCTCTGGCCGCCGGGACGATCTCGTCACGCTCCGAGGCCCGCCACGTCCCCATCGACGACGCCACGCTCGCCCGGCTGGCCGACGCCTGCGCCGTCGCCACCGATGCCACGACGCTGGCCGAGACCAGCCGCGACTGGTGGCCGCTCGCCATGACCTGGGCGCTCGAGGGCCAGGTCGCCGGGCTCGCGGCCGTCGTGTGCCAGCCCACCTCGACCGCCGAGGTCGCCGCAGTCGTCGCCATCTGCAACGAGGCCGGTCTCCCGCTCACCGTGGCCGCCGGACGCTCCGGCGTCGGCGGCGGATCGGTACCCGTACACGGCGGTGTCGTACTCGACCTCTGCGGGCTCAGCGGCATCATCGATGTCGACGACACGTCGCTGCTGGTGCGGGTGAAGGCCGGCACGTTCGGCGACCACTTCGAGCACGAGCTCCGCACCACGTATGGGCTCACTGCAGGGCACTGGCCCCAGTCGATGACCCTCGCCACGGTCGGCGGCTGGGTGGCCTGCCGCGGCGCCGGCCAGCTCTCGACCCGCTACGGCAAGATCGAGGACATCGTCACCGGCCTCGAGGTCGTCCTCGCCGACGGGCGCGTCATCGAGACCGGGGGCCATCCCCGCCAGGCGGCCGGTCCCGACCTCAATCAGCTCTTCGTGGGCAGCGAAGGCACGCTGGGCATCATCACCGAGGCCACCTTGCGCCTCCACCCCGCCCCCACCCACGAGCGCCGCGGCGCCTGGGGGTTCGCCACCTTCGCCGAGGGTCTTGAGGCGTGCCGCCGCATCCTGCGCCGCGGCGCCACCCCGGCGGTGCTGCGTCTCTACGACGAGATCGAATCCGACCGCAACTACTCCACCGGCGACGCCCTCAACGTGGTGGTCGCACTCGACGAAGGCGACGAGCCCATCGTCGAAGGCACGTGGGCCGTGGTCGAGGCGGAGTGTGCCGGCGCCGAGCGCCTCAGCGACGATCTAGTCGAGCACTGGCTCGGCAAACGCAACGACGTGGCCGCGCTGGAGCAGCTGATCAGCGGGGGGCTCGTGGTCGACACCATGGAGATCTCCGCCCCCTGGAGCCGGCTCCAGGCGATCTACGCCGCCACCGTTGCGGCCATCGCCGCGGTCGACGGCGTGCTCGCCGTCTCGGCTCATCAGTCCCATGCCTATACCGACGGCGCGTGCCTGTACTTCACGTTCGCCGGCAAGCCCGAAGCCGGCGCCAAGGATCAGTTCTACCGGGCGGTGTGGGACGCCGGCACCCTGGCTGTGCTGCACGCCGGCGGTTCGCTCAGCCACCACCACGGCGTAGGCCTCAACCGCAGCCGGTACATGGCCGAAGCCCTCGGCGGCGGCCTCGACGTGTTCGCCGCCATCAAGGCCGGGCTCGACCCCCACGGCATCCTCAACCCCGGCAAGCTGGGCCTGCCCGACACCTTCGGTCCGGTGTCCACCCCGTGAGCCCCGGCGACCAGGCGATTCCCGAGCGCGCCACCCTCTACTGGTTCGCCATCTGGCGCGCCGCGGTCACAACCGCAACGTTCGCCCTGCCGTTGGGCCTATTCCAGCAGTGGCTGATCGGCTCGGAACGCATCTCGAAGTCGGATCCGTCGAATTACCTCATCTACTTCGGCATCCTTTTCTGCGGAGCGCTGGGCGGCTACGCGGCCGCCAAGCTCGCGCCCGACTCGTGGCAACAGAACGGCGCCGCGGCAGCGGCGCTGGCTTACTTCGCCATCCAGGTGGCCGGAGCGATTCGCCAGATCATCGTCGGCGAGGACATTTCGAGTCCGTTGGGGTGGATCTTCCTCGCCCTGCTGATGGCCACCTGTGGAATGCTCGGCGCCCGGGTGCACCGCGCCATGACGCCCAGACAACCGGGAGCTGATCGCCCATGACCATTCTCGTCCTCGACATCGGCACCAGTGGGGTGCGGGCCTGCGTGGTGGGGTCCGACGCCACCATCGTGCGCGAGCGTTCCCAGGAGTTCCTTCCCGTCACACCATTCGACGGGCTCGTCGAGTTCGATGCGGTCGCCTACGTCGAGCTCACCCTCGAGCTGGCGCGCACCGTGCTGGCCGACCACGCCGCCGCCGGCGAGTCACCGGTGCAGGCCATCGGCATCTCCAACCAACGGGCCTCGGCCATCGTGTGGGACCGCGGCACCGGGGTGCCGGTCGCGCCGGCGCAGAGCTGGCAGGACCTCCGCACCATTGGCGACTGCCTGGTGCTGCAGGGCGAAGGGTTGCGCATCGCCCCGAACCAGACGGCCACCAAGGCGTCGAACATCTGGAACACGGTCGACCCCGACCGCACCCGCGACCTGTGCATCGGGACGCCCGACAGCTGGCTCATCTGGTGCCTCACCGAGGGGGTGTCCCATATCACCGATGCCTCCAACGCTGCGGTGTCAGGCTTCACCACTTCCAGAGGCAACGCCTATGACGCCAAGATCCTCAGGCTGCTGAACCTGCCCGAGACCGCGCTCCCCCGCATCGTCGACTCGTCGGGTCAGCTGGCAATGGCCACCGTGTTGGGTGACACGCCCATCCCCATCTGTGGCTTGGCCGGCGATCAGCAGGCCTCGCTCATCGGGCAGGGCGCCGTGAAGCCGGGACTCGCCAAGATCACGTTCGGCACTGGCGCCATGCTCGACGTGTGCCTGGGACCGGACCGCCCGATCGAGGCGGCCCGCTCCGAGGGCGGCACGTTCCCCATCGTCTGCTGGCAGCGCGGCGGGGTGCAGATGTGGGGAATCGAGGCGATCATGTTGTCGGCTGGCACCAACGTGCAGTGGCTGCGCGACGACCTCGGCATCATCGAGAGTTCCGCCGACAGCGAACGCGTCGCCGCCGGTTGCGACAGCAGCGATGGCGTCATGTACGTGCCGGCACAGCTTGGCATCGGTACGCCTCACTGGGACTACGGCGCCCGGGGCACCCTCATCGGCCTCACGCGCGGCAGCGGGCGCAGCCACATCACCCGGGCCGTGCTCGAGGGCATTGCCCATCGGGGCGCCGACCTGGTGGAGGCCGCCGAGGCCGACAGCGGCCTCACCATCGGCACCCTGCGCGTCGACGGTGGCATGACCGACAACGCGCTCTTCGTGCAAGCGCTCGCCGATGTCACGGGGCGACCCGTCGAGGTGAGCCCGGTGCGCGATGCCACCGCCGTGGGCGCAGCGCTGCTGGCCGGGCTCGAGGTCGGAATGTGGAACTCATGGGACGATATCGCCGCCACGTGGCGTCCGACCAGCGTCGTGCACCCCTCCGAGGGCTATGACCGTGCGGCCGATCGGGTCCAGTGGAAGCGGGCCGTCGAGCGGTCGCTCGGCTGGTACGGCGACCTGTCCGCTCTCGACTTCTAGGGCGACCGCCGATCACCGCCTACAGTGGCAGCGCTGGTGAGTCGTCCGGGTGATCGCGGACCGCATCGTTCTCGGACGCTGCGGCCTGAGGAAGGTCGGGGCTCCACAGGGCAGGATGCTGGCGGGAGCCAGGCGGGGGCGACCTCGCGGAACAGTGCAACAGAGAGCAGACCGCCGATGGCTCCAACGGTTCGCCGTGGGAGCACAGGTGAGGGTGAAACGGTGCGGTAAGAGCGCACCAGCGTCACGGGTGACCGTGGCGGCTCGGTAAACCCCTTCCGGAGCAAGGCCAAGTAGTGGGATGGGCTGCCCGTCCGGTGACCGCAAGGTTGCCACCCACAGGTGGGCTGCACAGATGGATGGTCACCGAACCGGAGTGCCGCAAGGTGCCGGGGAACAGAACCCCGCCTACAGGGCGGCTCACCAGCACCCATCGAAGAATCAGACCGTGGGCATCGGTCACACGCGCCAGTTGCGAACTGTGACAAATGACACGAGAATGGCCTTCTCGGGATGGGGACACTGGGTCGCCTACGATGAACCCCGTCGGTATTGGTCTAGGGAGGCCGACGGGCGTTCATCGGCGACGACCTGCGGCGTGCGCCGCGGGTCGAGCCGTCACCCAAGCGTCAGTACGCCCGTGGCGTCGTGTCGCGCACCTCGGTCACCGACCGGCGGCTCATCGAGTACTGGATGATCCCGGCGACGAAGCCGACGGCGGCGGCGATCATCAGGATCAGCCCGATCATCCGCAGGTCCACCGCGTCGACCCGATCGGCAACTGCGTACCGAAGAATCGCGCCAACCGCTCCGAGAAAGATGCTTGCGCCGATCGTCATGGTTTCGTCTCCTGGTCTGCCGCCGGTTTGGCAGCTGGAAATCGATACCCCAGCGGCGCGGCGCCCATACCGTTCAGGTCTGCAGCTCGAACCACACCGTCTTGCCGGTCAGGGCGCCGTCGATGCCCCACCGCAGGGCGGCAGCATCGACCATGGCCAGGCCGGAGCCCCCGGGCTCGCCCGGGAGACGGGGGCGTTTGGGAGCGAACATGGCACCGGCATCGGTGATGGCGATGCGCAGCGCCTCGTCACCGAGGTCAATCTCGACGGTCGCCTGGTCGCAATTGGTGTGCATCGCCGAGTTGGTAGCGAGCTCGGAAACGAGCAATTCGGCGACGTAGGCGAAGGACTCGAGGTTCCAATCGCTCAGCGTGGCGCACACGAAGTCGCGGGCACATTTCGGCCCGCGGGTGTCGCAGGGCACCACCTTCGCGGCCCGGCCGAACTCGATCTCTCGCACTGGCATGCCTACTGGTACCCGAACGCGGCGGGCACCATGGGATCAGTTTCCTGAAGAAGTCTGCTCATGGTCGAGTTCGGCAGGCGCCGCCTCGGTGTTGCCCCCATCGACCGGCTCGGGGTCGCTGCGTCCATCGACAAGAGCGATGACGGGCTCCTCCCCTTCGCCCTCACCAACTTCGTCGGTGCCGACGCTGGCGACACGGGATGGCTCTCGAAGGTCCACGACGTTGCTCCGTTCTGCCGTTGCGAACGGGGCAACCCGCCCGCCAACCGGCGTTGACTCCATAGGGCGCCTGCTACGCCACATGCTGCGATATCCCGCCACAATGGCGGTGGCGAGCCCTGCGGCAACAACAGCGGCCGCAGAGTGTTTCATGCCGAGTGCATACCCGACCGTCACCAGCCCGAAACGGTTGCGAGCTCCGAATTGGTTGAAATGAGCAATGCGTGGACGGCCTCGGTCGTCAGTGGCCGGGCCAGGTGGTAGCCCTGGGCAAGGTCGCAACCGAACTCGGCGAGCGTCGTCGCCTGATCCGGGGTCTCGACCCCTTCGGCTATAGCGATGAGCCCCAACGTGTGCGTGAGCTGAACGATGGCCTCGACCATCGACGACTCGGGTCGGGTCAACATCTCGCCCACGAACGAGCCATCGATCTTGAGGATGTCCACGGGAAACTGCTGGAGGTAGGCGAGCGACGAGTACCCGGTGCCGAAGTCGTCGACGGCGAGCCGGACGCCGAGGCTGGAGAGCCGTTCGAGGTTGAAGGTGGCCATGGCCGGGTCGGCCATGAGCGCGCCTTCGGTGATCTCCAAGATGAGCAGCGACGGTTCCAGTCCGCACTGCACCAGGTGCTGCGCCACGTTGTCGGGCAGCAGCGGATCGAGCAGTTGGTGCGGTGACAGGTTGACGCTGATGGCCGGTGCCGAATCGCCCAACTCGTTGCCCCACCGCTTCGCCTGCTCCATGGCGGTGATGAGCACATGGGTGCCAATCTCGTCGATCAGGCCGCTCTCCTCGGCGAGGGCGATGAACGAACCGGGACCGAGCAGGCCCCGCTCGGGGTGCTGCCAGCGCACGAGCGCTTCGACGGCCGAGATCCGACCCGACGCCATCTCGTAGATCGGCTGGTAGCGCACCACAAGCTCGCCGCGAGCGGCGGCGCCGCGCAGGTGAGCCTCGACCTCGAGGCGCTCCACGGCGGCATCGTGCATTTCGGGGGCGAACACCCGGTAGCAGCTCTTTCCTCGTGACTTGGCGTTGTACATGGCGAGGTCGGCGTTGCGAAGCAGGTCGTTGCCCGATGTACCTGACCCTGCGGTGCCGTAGGCGATGCCGATGCTGGCGTTCGCTGCGACGAGTCTCGACGAGATCATGGCCGGCTCTCGCAGCACCTCGAGGATGCGGTCGGCGACGGCGGCGGCCTCCTCGGTGTTGCCGAGGTCTTCGATCAGCACGGCGAACTCGTCGCCGCCGAGACGAGCGGCCGTGTCGCCCGGTCGTAGGCATCGGCCCAGCCGGTCACTGACCACTCGCAACAGCTCGTCCCCAGCGGGGTGCCCGAGGCTGTCGTTCACCGTCTTGAAGTCGTCGAGATCGATGAAAAGCACTGCGAGATGTCCGTCGCTGCGCTCGAGCCGGGCAACGGCGTGATCGACTCGGTCCCGGAACAGCGCCTGATTGGCCAGACCGGTGAGCGCGTCGTGAAACGCCTGGCGGGTGAGCTCCTGTTGGAGCACGCGGTGCTCGGTGACGTCGCGGAACGACCACACCCGACCGACGGCCACACCGCCGATGAGCTGGGGTCGTGAGTCGCGTTCGAAGACCCGGCCGTCGATGAACTCGAGCACGTCGTGGCTTTCGAGCATCTGCTCATCGAGCACCTCGCGCACCTTATCGATGAACTGGTCGGGGTCGCGCAGCTGACTCCCGGCGAACGCCATCGCCACCTCGTCCTCGCGAAGCGCGATGATGTCGTCGGGCATCCGCCACATCTCAGCGAAGCGATGATTGACGCTCTGGATCCTGCCGAAGTTGTCGACCACGAGAATGCCATCGGCAGTCGACTCGAGAGTGGCCGCGAGCACTGCATTGGTGCTCAACAGCGCCTGCTCGGCGGCGACCCGGTCGGTGATGTCATGGGCCGACACCACGAACCCACCCACCGTGGGGTCGTCGACCAGGTTCTTGATGGAGACGGCGAGCGGCACGGTTCCGCCGGCGCGCCGGCGCACCAGCAGATCGGTGCTGCGGGGGCTCTGGATCGGCCCATTGCGTGCGTGGTCGAGCGCACCGGCGAGGGCCTGAAGCGACGTTTCGTCGACGATCTCCGCGAGCGGCCGTCCCTCCATCCACTCCTGGTCGTGACCGAGGATTCGGGTGAGAGCACCCGACGACGCGGTGACGACACCATCGGGATCGAGGAGCATGGTCACCATCGACGCGTTCTGCATGAGCGAGCGGAACAGCGCGTCATGGTCGTGGGCCACCTCCCAGCGCCTTCGATCGGTCAGGTCGCGTATTGACAGGAGGAGCTTGTCGTCGATCGGTGAGCCGACAACCTCGACGAGACGCCACCCGTCGTGAGCGCGAATTCGTACCTCGATCGGGGTGCCGACCTCTTTGCCCTGCACACTGATGAGCGACACGGCCGCCAGCTCGAGATCATCGGGGTGAATCACGTCTACAGCGCTGAGTCCGGCGCCTTCGGCAACGGTGAGGCCGAAGAGCCGCTCCGCGGCGGCGTTGGCCCACAACAGCGTGGCCGTGCCATCGACGAGGACTACGGCGTCGGGCATCGCTGCGATGACGTCGCCCGGCGCAACACCGCCCACGAGCTTGTCGTCCAGCTGTCCGACCAGTACGGAGCACACTTCGGCCATATGGTTCCATCGACCTGTGGGGCTGGGACATTTACCTTTATCTGCTCACCCCAGCAGATGGGCACCGTCGTTGAAGCCGTGCAGCGACGGGGTACCGCGAATCGTGGCAATGCGGGTGATCGTCGCCGGCGCGACGAACATCCGCCAGCTCATATCGTCGTCTCCGCCTACGGCCCAGGCCACGGCAGCCTTGATGGGCGAGACGTGGGTGACGACCACCACCGTGCGCTCGGGGGGATCCGCAGCGAGCTCATCGAGCGCGCTCCGAACCCGTCGACCCAGGGTGGCCAGCGACTCGCCACCCGGTGGTGCGAAATCAACATCGGCGCGCCAAGCGGCCCACTGCTCGACCGAGATGTCGCCCAAGGGTCGCTGGTCCCACTCGCCGTAGTCCAGTTCGATGAAGCGGTCGTCGATCTCGACGGCGACGCCGGCCACCTCGGCAATGGCCTCGGCGGTCTGGCGGGTGCGCAGCAGCGGCGACGAGATGATGCGGTCGACCGAGCCGACCGCCGCCGCGAGCCGGCCGGCCTGGCCACGTCCGGTGTCATCGAGGGCCGGGTCGGCGCGACCCAGCAGCAAACCCGAAGCGTTCGACAACGTGCGGCCGTGGCGCACGACGTTGATCACGAGCGGCCCGAGCCGCGACTGCTGCGCCCGCCCGCTGCCGGGTCGATCTCGTCATCGTCGGCACCGCGTGACGCCATGAAGGAGCGGTCCAGCTGACCAGTGCGCAAGAACTGGCGGCGCCGGTCGGCGTCGTCGAGACCGAACTCGGTCCACAACCACAGGGCCACCATCACGCCGGCCAGCTCCAAGAGCACCGACCAGATGCCCCGGTCGATGATCGGCGCCGACACATCGGGGAAGCTCCAGCCGGTGAAGGGCCACCAGAACACCGACTGGTTCGACCACGATGCGTCGAGCACGAGGTGCAGGAACATCCCGATGGGGATGCCCAACCAGCGTCGCCGCACGAGACGCCGGCCGATCGTTGCGCCCATCACCACGGCGAGCGCCACCACCGACAACATCAGCGTCTGTAGCGGCCCGACGCCGAAGGGAACCTCGATGAGCGCGAGCACCGATCCGAGAGCGACGACGCGGTAGTCGACTGCGGGGCTCCGAAACACGGTCCAGACGATCGCGACGCTGCCGGCCACGAACCAGATCAGCACGCCACAGCTCCGCTCAGCGGACCAGGATCCGGCCGCACTCCGGACAGAAGTGCACCTCACCGGCGGGCGCCCGCTTGATCTCGGCATACTCGGCGCTGGGCAGCGTGAGGTGGCAACCCTCGCATTGGCCGCCGGGAGCAAGACGGGCCGCGCCCTGTCCACCAGCACCACGGCGGAGCTTCTCGTAGGTTGCGAGCAGATCGTCAGGGATGATTCCGGCGATCTCGGCCCGCTCGGCGGTGGCCGTGTCGAGCTGCGCACCCACCTCGGCGAGCACCACGGTCAGCTCATTCTCGCGTTCGATAATCGCCGTGGTGTGCGCGCCTTGGCGGTCATTCAGCACCACCGCCTCGGCATCGAGCGGCTCGGCCAGCTCCATCTGTTCGAGCACGCCGTCGTCGAACCCGCTCAGCCGGTCCTTGAGCGTTGAGAGTTCGTGCTGGAGCAACTCGAGCTCCTTGGGCGACGTCACCACACCGCCGTAGAGCGTGGCGGTGTCCTTGGCGATCTTGGCCTCGACGAGGGCGCCCTCGTCCTCGAGACGCTTTTGATCCTGCCGGATACGGTCGCGCTTGCCGAATAACTCGAGGATGGCCCGCTCGGTCTCGGCGAGGGCCACCTTCGCCGCAGCGAGGGCTCCATGGGCCGGGTCGTGGGCGAGACGGTGTTCGAGCTGGGTGATCAGCGTGTCGTGATCTTGAAGGGCCAGCAGTTGTTCGAGATCCACGCAATGCCTCCGAGGTAGCCGGCCCGAACCTATCGCAGCTGGGACGACTCAGGTGCCAGCAGGCACAGCGGGAGGCGCGGCCGCAGCCGCGGCCGGGGCGGTGTCGACGGGAGCGGCCGGAGCGGCGGCCGGAGGCGCCGGCGCCCCGGGCACGGTGGTGGCGGGCGGCTTCTTCTTAGCCACGCCTTTGTCGAGCTTGTTCTTGTAACGGATCGACTTGCCCCTGCGCGTCGCCTCGGGCTCGACGAACTCCAGCGGTGGCAGGTCGGCGTGATAGGCGGCGTTGAAGGCGTTCCACACCTGGGCCGTGTAATCGGCGCCGAACACCGCACGCCCCTTGATCACGATCTTCTCGCGTCCGGTGGGCGAACCGAGCCACACCGCGGTGGACAGGTACGGGGTGTAGCCCACGAACCAGGTGTCGGCGTTCTCCTGGGTGGTACCGGTCTTGCCCGCAGCGACCTGCTCCTTGAGCCGGGCCTTCTTGCCGGTACCGCTGACGACGTTCTTCGCCAGCACTTCGGTGACGAGCCGCGCCGTCTGCACCGACACCACCCGGGTGCCCTCGACCTGGTGCTGGTACAGCACCTTGCCCTTGGCGTCGGTCACCTTGTCGACGTAGTACGGGGGGTTGTAGACGCCGTCGTTGACCGCGGTGGCGTAGGCCGCAGCCATGCTGATCGGGTGCACCTCCTTGCTGCCCAACGGGAGCGACAAGATGTCCGCCGGGATGGGGATCTCTTTGAGCGTCGGAGTGCCGTCGGGGTTGGTGGCGGCTTCGACGGTGATCATGCCCATGCGGTTGGCGAGGTCGGCGACCTTGTCGAGCCCGACGGTCTGGCCGAGGCGCAGATAGCCGCAGTTCGACGACGAGAGCGTCTGGCTGGTGAGCGAGGCGGTCTTGCCGCCACCGGTCGCGGTGTACACGCCCTTCGGACCCGTGGGATCGGGAAAGCGGCAGGGCGATGATCCCGAGATGGTGTCGTTGGGCACATAGCCGGCCTCGATGGCCGCCATGAGCACGAAGTACTTGAACGACGAACCCGGCTGGCGCCAACCCTGCGTGACGTAGTTGACCTTGGACGTCTCGAAGTCGGGGCCACCCACCATGGCCCGCACCGCACCGCTGCGGGGATCGACCGACGCGAGGCCGGCGAAGAACTTTCCGCCCGAGTCCGGAACCTTGGTGACGGCCAGCTCGGCGGCCTGCTGGGCCGTTGGGTCGTAGGTGGAATAGACGCGCAGGCCGCCCTTGAACACGGCGTCGTAACGTTCGCTGGCGGTGGCACCCAACGCGGGCAGGTCCAGCAGGTATTGCTTGACCGACTCGGAGAAGTAGCCGCCTCCCACGAGCTGGGCCTGAGCCGTGGCCCGGGACCGCTCGAAGACCTCGGCCGGCAGGGGCGTGTCGAGGATCGCGTCGGCGGTGGCCTGGTCGATCTCGTCCTCGGCCATCAAGCGGTTCACGACCACTTCGCGACGGCTCGTGGAAACCTTGGGGAATGCGACCGGGTCGTAGCCGGTGGGGTTGCGCACGAGCGACGCCAACAGCGCCGCCTCGGGCCAACCCAGATCGGTCACGCTCTTGTTGAAGTAGGTCTCGGCCGCCGCTTGCAGACCATAGGCACCGTGGCCCAGGTAGACGGTGTTGAGGTACTGCTCGAGGATCTCGTCTTTGGACATCTGTCCCTCGAGGCGCCACGCGAGAATCGCTTCGCGGACCTTGCGCTCGGCGGTCTGCTGGCCGCCAGTGATCGAGTTCTTGATGAGCTGCTGGGTGATGGTCGAGCCGCCCTGTTCGACACTGCCAGCGCCGAGATCGCTCTTGAGTGCCCGCGAGATCGACTTCAGGCTGACGCCCTTGTGGTGGTAGAAGTCGGCGTCCTCGATGGTGATGATCGCCTGGCGCACCTCTTCGGACACGTCGGACAGCGGCACCTCTTGGCGGTCCTCATCGGCAAACAGCAGCGCCATCTCGCCACCGTTGGAGTCGTAGATAACCGAGCGGGTGGCGAGCGGGGTGAGCAGCACCTTCTCGCCACCGGTGGTCTCGACCAGCGGACCCGACGTGGAGACCAGTGCACCGACCATCGCCATGGTCAACGCAATCGCTCCCGAGCCGAGTCCCAGCGCGAAGAAGCCACGCAGGGTGCGCCGGGTGGCGGCGGTTGTACGGGATCGGGCCCGCGACGCAGAGTCAGCCACAGCGCTGCCACAGTACTGCCCGGTGGCCGCAATCCTGGTGCGGGCAGACGAATCGGGGCGCGCTGGTAGCGTGCCGTTCGCCCACCGCCCAGGAGGTCCGATGGCCCACGATCGCCGTTTCCGATTCGCCGCTCAACTGTCCCAGCCGCTCCCCGGCCTGACGTGGCAGGACAGCGCCCGCAAGGTCGAGGCCACCGGCTGCTCGACGCTGTTCCTCCCCGACCACTTCGGCGATCAGCTCGCTCCCCTGCCGGCGATGATGTCGGCCGCCGAGGCCACCACCGACCTCAAGGTCGGCACCCTCGTCTTCGACAACGACTACAAGCACCCCCTCGTGCTGGCCAAGGAGATCGCCACCATCGACGTGCTCACCGGTGGCGGCCGAGTCGAGTTCGGGCTGGGTTCGGGGTGGATGAAATCGGACTACGACGAGTCGGGAATCGCCTACGAGGCACCCAAAGTTCGGGTCGAGCGCTTCTTCGAGGCCGTCGAGATCATCAAAGGTCTCTGGGGCGACGACGCCGTCACCTTCGACGGCGATCACTACACGATCACGGGCCACAACGGTCTGCCCAAGCCCACCACCCCGGGCGGGCCCCCGCTGCTGATCGGCGGCGGAGCGCCCCGCATGTTGCGCTATGCCGGAGCCAACGCCGACATCGTCGGCATCAACCCCTCCATCCACTCCGGGGCGATCGACAGCGACGCCGCCCGTGATGCCGCAGCCGACCGCTTCGATCAGAAGCTGGCCTGGGTGAAGGAGGGCGCAGGCGACCGCTACGCCGACATCGAACTGAACGTGTTGGTCTTTCTGGCCTCGGTCACCGACGACGCCGCCGGATACGCCGAGATGGTGGCACCCATGTTCGGCGTCGGCGCCGACGAAGTGCTCCGGACCCCCACCGCGGTGGTCGGCACCATCGACGCCATCTGCGACGAGCTCGTGGCGCGCCGAGAGCGCTGGGATGTGTCGTACTACGTGTTCCAGGCCGACGCCTTCGAGGCCATGGCGCCGGTGATCGAACGGCTCGCCGGCCAGTGAGGTTGTCGCTCGCCGGCGCGGGGTATGCGGCCAAGGTTCACGCGCTGGCGGCGGCCGAGATCCCCGGCGCCACCATCGCTGCCGTCGGCACCCGTTCGACGGGCAGCGCGGAGGAGTTCGCCGCCGAGCTGCAGGCCAAACCAATGTCGGTCGACCGTCTGCCCGCTGGGGGCGAGGCCGTGGTGATCGCCACCGCCCCTCCCAACCACGCCCCGCTGGCCATTCGGCTCCTCAACGAGTCGACGCCGGTGCTCATCGAGAAGCCGCTGGCCGTCACCCTGTATGAGGCCGACGCCATCATCGCCGCGGCCGAGAGCAGCGGCGCGGCGGCGTGTTACGCCGAGAACCTGTTGTTCGCTCCCATCATCGACCTGGCCGTCGCCCGCCGGCAGGCCCTGGGCCCGCTCGACCACCTCGAGGTGCGCATGGTGCAGCCGGCCCCGTTCTGGGGCCACTTCCTCGAACCGCTCACCGCTGGTGGGGTGCTGTACGACCTCGGATCCCACGCCGTGGCGCTGCTCATGGTGATGGCGGGCGACGACGCCATCGAGGGCATCCGGGCCCGCCTCGTCTCGAGCCGCGACGACGGGGCCGACGACAGCGCCCATGTCGAGGTGCGGTTCGCCTCGCGCCTCATCGCCACCATCGACACGTCGTGGGGTGGCGACGTCATCGACTGGTCGATGCAGGCATCGTCTGAGGCCGGGGTAGTGCGGACCGAGCTGATGCCCGACCTCGCCCTCGAGGTGGACGGCGAACAGGTTGCTCTCCCCGAGGTCGACACCGCCGGGGATCCCCGCATCCACCAACTCGGCTATCACGCCCAGCTCGACGGCTTCTGCTCGGTGGTGGCCCGAAAGGGCGGCCGGGTCTGCCCGGTGGGGTTCGGCCGTTCGGTGCTCGAGGTGCTGTGCGCCGCCTACCAATCGGCAGGACAGAACGGCGAGGAGGTCACGCTCCCCTTCAAGGGCCCCCGCGACCTCACCCCGCTCCAACTCTGGCGCAGCTGACCCGCCCGGCCAGCGCCTGCAACGAAACAACCCCGCCGACCGAGGTCGACGGGGTGTCTCGTTGTCTCAATGCCGGCAGGCAGTGAACGCACGCCGAAGAGCGAAGGCGAAGCAGTCCGACGAAGGAGGACGAGCCTGAACCGCAGCGACAGAGGCCATCGAGGCAGGTCAGAAATCGGTGTCGAAGTCGACTTCGCCTTCGACGCCCACCTGATACGAACTGACGTTGCGCTCGAAGAAGTTGGTGAGTTCCTGCACGTCCTGCAGCTCCATGAAGGCAAAGGGGTTCTTCGCCCCGAACACCTTGGGCAGGCGCAGGGTGGCGAGACGCTGGTCGGCGACGTACTCGAGGTAGGTGCGGGTGTCGGTGACCGACATGCCGGCGATGCCCTGGCTGAGCACGTCCTCGGAGAACATGGTCTCGCAGTCGACCGCTTCGCGCAGCATGTCGGTGACCCGCTGGGCGAGGTCGTCGTCGAAGAGGTCGGGCTCTTCGGCGCGGACCTGCTCGATGACGGCGAAGGCGAAGTTCATGTGGCCGCTCTCGTCGCGGAACACCCAGTTGGTGCCCGACGCCAAGCCGTTGAGCAGGCCTTTGGAGCGCAGGAAGTAGACATACGCGAAAGCCCCGAAAAAGAAGAGACCTTCGATGCAGGCGGCGAAGCAGATGAGGTTGAGCAGGAACCGCTTGCGGTCTTCTTTGGAGTGCAGTTCGTCGAGGTCGTTGATCGAGCCGATCCACTTCTGGCAGAACTCGGCCTTGGCCCGGATCGATGGGATGTTCTCGATGGCGTCGAACGCCTCGGCCCGCTCGGCCTGATCGGGGATGTAGGTGTCGAGCAGCGTCAGGTAGAACTGGACGTGCAGGGCCTCTTCGTAGAGCTGCCGTGACAGGAACATCCGGGCCTCGGGGGCATTGATGTGCTTGTAGAGGTTGAGCACCAGGTTGTTGGAGACGATCGAGTCGCCGGTGGCGAAGAACGCCACGAGGCGGTTGATCAGGTGGCGCTCGGCCGGGAGGAGTTTGCGGGTGAGATCCGCGACGTCGTCACCGAGGTTGACCTCCTCGACGGTCCACGTGTTGCGGATGGCATCGCGGTACATGTCGTAGAACTCGGGGTACTGCATGGGTCGCAGCGTGAGGTTGAAACCCGGGTCGAGCAGGCAGCGCTGCTGGGGCGCTGGGGCGGCGACCGGTTCGGGCTCGATGCCGAACTCGGGGAACTCATCGAATTCGGGGGCGGTTGAGGCGAGGGCCACGGGGACTCCAGGGAGGGGGAAGCGGGTGTGCGGGAATGGTGAAGCTGAGGTGTTGCCGCTCGGAGCGGCTAGTTGCAGGCTTCGCAGGACTCGGGACTCTCGAGCGAGCAGGCCAGGGCCTCTTCCTCGCTGAAGGTCTTCTTGGCGACCGGCGCTGGGGCGGGCTCGCCGCCGCCCGACGGACCACGCGGGGCCGGGGCTGTCGTCGCCGTGGTGGACGACAACGTCTTGTTGATGCGGGTCGCGGGGCGGGACCTCATGTAGTACGAGGTCTTCAGCCCGCTCTTCCAGGCGTAGAGGTACATGGAGGAGAGCTTGTTGATCGAGGGTGACTCGACGAAGAGGTTGAGCGACTGGCTTTGGTCGATGTACGGGCCGCGGGCGGCTGCCATGTCGACGAGCGATCGCATGGGGAGCTCCCAGGCGGTGCGGAACAACAACCGGACGGCTTCGGGGATCTCCTCGACGTCTTGAATCGAGCCTTCCGCCTTCTTGATGGCGGCGATGACCGCCTCGGTCCAGAGGCCGAGCGACTGCAGTTCACGCACCAGGTAGGCGTTGATCTGGAGGAACTCACCCGAGAGCGTCTCGCGCTTGAACAGGTTCGACACCTGCGGCTCGATGCACTCGTAGCAACCGGCGATGGACGCAATCGTGGCCGTCGGCGCAATGGCGACGAGCAGCGAGTTGCGCAGGCCGTGGGTGGCGATGCGGTCACGGATCTGCTGCCAGCGCTCGGGGTCCGATGGGGTGACACCCCAGAGGTCGAACTGCAGCGAGCCCGACGCGGCACGGGTCTCGTCGAACCCGGCGTGGGGACCGCTCTCGGCCGCTAGCTCGGTGGAGGCCCAGAGGGCGTTGAAGTAGATCTCTTCGCTGATGCGGGCCGAGATGGCGCGGGCTTCTTCGGAGTCGAAGGCCAGCTTCAGCTTGAAGAAGACGTCCTGGAGACCCATGAGGCCGAGGCCGACCGGGCGCCACTTCGAGTTGGAGGTGGACGACGCATCGGTCGGGTAGAAGTTGATGTCGATGACCCGGTCGAGATAGCGCACGGCGAGGCGCACGACGTCGGCGAGGTGGTCGTAGTCGACGCCGGTGGTGCCATCGGCGAGCTCACGCACGAACAGGCCAAGGTTGACCGATCCGAGGTTGCAGACTGCCGTCTCTTCCTGACTGGTGACCTCGAGGATCTCGGTGCACAGGTTGGAGAGATGGATGACATTGCCGGGCTGGCCGGTCTGGTTCGACTTGAGGTTGGAGGCGTCCTTGAACGTCATCCAACCGTTGCCGGTCTCGGCGAGGGTGCGCATCATCCGCTGGTAGATGTCGCGCGCCGACACCTGGCGCTCGTAGAGCCCGGCGGACTCGGCCTCGAGGTAGGCCTGCTCGAACTCGGGGCCGTAGAGGTCGTTGAGGTGGGGGACGACCTTGGGATCGAACAGCGACCACTGCCAATCCTTCTCGACTCGCTCCATGAAGAGGTCGGGGACCCAGTTGGCGAGGTTGAGGTTGTGCGTGCGCCGCGACAGGTCGCCGGTGTTGTCGCGCAGCTCGAGGAACTCTTCGATGTCGGCGTGCCAGCTCTCGAGGTAAACACACGCCGCACCCTTGCGACGACCGCCCTGGTTGACCGCGGCCACCGAGGCGTCGAGCGTCTTGAGCCACGGCACGATGCCGTTGGACAGGCCGTTGGTTCCCCGGATGAGTGAGCCGCGGCTGCGGATGCGGCTATAGCTGAGGCCGATGCCGCCGGCGTGCTTGGAGAGGCGCGCCACGTCGTGGTAGCGGTTGTAGATGCCGTCGAGGCTGTCGGTGGGCGAGTCGAGCAGGTAGCAGCTCGACATCTGCGGGTGGGTGGTGCCCGAGTTGAACAGCGTGGGAGAGGACGGGAGGTACTCGAGCGAGCTGATCAGCTTGTAGAACTCGATGGCGTCCTCGGGGTTGGTGGACAGGCCACAGGCCACCCGCATGAGGAAGTACTGCGGGGTCTCGATGACCTTGCGGGTCTCGGGGTGGCGGAGCAGGTAGCGGTCATAGACGGTGCGCAGACCGAAGAATTCGTACAGCCAGTTGCGCTCGTTGATGATGGCGTCGTTGAGCTTGCGGCTGTGGGTGGCGACCATCTGGGCCGTCTCGGCGCCGATGATTCCCTGGGCCTGGCCGAGGGCAACCGACTGGCTGAACGAGTGCACGTCGGAGTGGCGAACCTCTTTGTCGATGACGGTGTCGAGGAGGCGGGCGGCGAGGCGGGAGTAGTTGGGCTCTTCGCTGATGAGGGCGGCCGCAGTGCGGATGGAGAGCTCGTCAAGCTCCTGGGTGCTGGCCTTGTCGTGGAGCCCCGAGATGGTGCGGGTGGCGACCCGCATGACATCGACGCCGACGAGCGGGGTGCCATCCGCGTTGGTGGCACATCGGCCGACCGCCCGGACGATCTTGTCGAGGTTGACGGGCTCGAGGCTGCCGTCCCGCTTTCGGACGCGCATCTGGGTGGAGGGAGCCTCGGTGAGATCGATGTGATCGCCGACGAGTACCGGTCGAGCGTCTTCTTGAAGTGCCACTGTTCGCCTCTTTACCTGCTGATTTGCGTGCTTCTCGTGAATCTGGGCCGGTTTAGGGGTCGTCGAAGCAAGGCTCTCAAGCCCCACCACTGCCCGGACTGCCGGTAGTCCGTGCCCCGCTCGTAACGGGTTTGTAATTACAGCCGTGAAAGTAGTCCGTGTCAACGGCGGTCGCGCGGATCCGCCCGCTATATAAGACTCACCACCATGGACGAACGCGAGGCACTGCGAAAAATGGGGCGCTCCGGGGTCAACGGACCCGTAGCTGTAGCGGCGGCCACGGTCATTTTGGTGCGCGACGGCGAGTCCGGTGCCGAGGTCCTGATGCTCAAGCGTGATTCCCGCCTCAGCTTCGCAGGCGGTCTCTGGGTATTTCCCGGGGGTCGCGTCGACCCCGAGGATTATGACGATTTGTATCCGGCGGACCTCGACCGCGCCGAGCGAAATGCCGCGGTACGCGAAGCGACCGAGGAGGCATCGTTGACGATCGACCCCGAAGCACTGGTCCGGTTCTCGCACTGGACCCCGCCGCCACAGGCGAACAAGCGATTCTCGACGGCGTTCTTCATCGCTCCGGCGCCGGCCGGAGCCGTCGTGATCGACGACGGCGAGATCCGTGACCATCAGTGGGTCAGCGCGCCGCTCGCCCTCGCGGCGCATCTCGCCGGGGGGATCGAACTGGCGCCACCCACGTTCATCACGCTCACCCAGTTGGGTTCTGTCGCAACGGCGTCGGAGATGCTCGAGATCGCCGCCACCCGCGGACCCGAACACTTCAGCACCCAGGTGGTCGAGGCCGAGGGCCACGTGGTGGCGCTCTACCACGGCGACGCCGGCTACGGCGGAGGTGACCCGCTGGCGCCGGGGCATCGCCACCGTCTCTGGCTCGATCCGGCGGGCTGGCGGTACGAACGCAGTGAGGGCGCGCCTGGTAACCCAATCGAGAGGTTTCGCGCCGGGCGGTAGTCTCGACGCCGATGAAGCCGTACCCCGACCTCCCGTCCAAGCCCGACTTTCCGGCCATCGAGCGGGCGATGCTGGATCGTTGGGCCGACGAAGCCACATTCGAAGCCTCCGTCGAGGCCCGACCCGCCGACGACGAGTACGTCTTCTATGACGGGCCCCCGTTCGCCAATGGGCTCCCCCACTACGGCCACCTGCTCACCGGCTACGTCAAGGACGTGGTCCCCCGCTACCAGACCATGCGCGGCCACCGCGTCGAACGTCGCTTCGGATGGGACACCCACGGGCTCCCCGCCGAGATGCAGGCCGAGAAGGAACTGGGCGTGTCGGGTCGGGCCGCCATCACCGAGTACGGCATCGACAACTTCAACCAGGCCTGTCGCGAGAGCGTCCTGCGCTACACCGCCGAGTGGGAGCGTTACGTCACCCGCCAGGCTCGCTGGGTCGACTTCGAGAACGACTACAAGACGCTCGACCCCACCTACATGGAATCGGTCATGTGGGCGTTCAAGGAACTCCACGACAAGGGCCTCCTCTACGAGGCCTACCGGGTCATGCCGTACTCGTGGGGCGCCGAGACCCCGCTCGCCAACTTCGAGATCCGCCTCGACGACGCCATGCGGCCCCGCCAGGACCCGGCCCTCACCGTGCGGTTCCGCCTCGACGCTCGAGACGGCGACCTCGGCCCGACCGAAACCTGGGCGTGGACCACCACCCCGTGGACGCTGCCCTCCAACCTGGCGCTCACCGTCAACGCAGAGCTCGGCTACGTGGTCGTCGAGTCGCCGGCCAACGAGGCCGCCGGCGGAGCCCGCTTCGTGCTGCTCGGAGCGTCGGCCGCTAGCCGTTACGCCAAGGAGCTCGGCGACGATGCCGAGGTGCGCCAGAACTTCACCGGTGCCGAGGTCGCCGGTCGCACCTACGAGCCGTTGTTTGGGTACTTCGCCGACCACCCCGACTCGTTCCGCGTCCTGGCCGATCCGTTCGTCTCCGATGAGGACGGCTCCGGCATCGTGCACACCGCTCCCGGTCACGGCGAGGACGACCAGCGCGTCGGCGAGGCCAACGGCATCGTGTTGGTCTCCCCCGTCGACGACTCCGGCGGCTACACCGCCGAGATCACCGACATGGTCGGGCTCAACGTCTTCGAGGCCAACCCGATCATCTCGCGGCGCCTGCGCGACGAGCACAAGCTCGTGCGCCACGACACCATCGACCACAACTATCCCCACTGCTGGCGCACCGACACGCCCATCATTTACAAGGCCGTGTCCAGCTGGTACGTGCGCGTCACCGACTTCAAGGACCGCCTCGTC